>Ga0256405_10001414_pt1 | contig 65572 bp, 45 predicted proteins | sample RumenRJG_02DNA_FD_189096 | JGI IMG/M metagenome (GOLD analysis project Ga0256405, IMG submission 189096) | Bovine rumen microbial communities from Lethbridge, Alberta, Canada - RJG_02 | ecosystem: Host-associated > Mammals > Digestive system > Stomach > Rumen | place: Canada: Alberta... | reverse complement strand
GAGAAGCGTCCCAAACCGGAGCGGAAGTCAAAGCCTAAGCCAGCAAAACAAGCAGCTCCATCTGGCAGCAAGGCCTATAAACCTGCGCCGGATCATCCTTGGAGGCAATATTCAGCCACAAAAGCTAGAAAATCTGGTATTTCATCTTACACTGCCGCTTCGTAAGTGACATTTTTATTGAGCAGTTACAGTGACATTTTCACTGACTATTGACAGCGGAAAAAAGAAAATCGCAACAAACAATTTTTCCCGGTGAAAATATCATCACTCGGATGTACAATGTGCAGGGTGAAACAAACGACTTTTTGAGAAACGACATCGCGCCGGAACGGATATAATTCGTGCCTGCGCATGAAGTGACCAAACTGAAATGAGGGATTGCTCTTGAAACTGGGAATCGTCGGTTTGCCGAACGTCGGCAAAAGCACGCTGTTCAACGCGATCACATCGGCGGGGGCCGAAGCGTCGAACTACCCCTTCTGCACCATTGAGCCGAACGTCGGCGTTGTTGAGGTGCCTGATCCCCGCCTGAAAGTGCTGGCGGACATGTTCCACTCGGTGAAGATCACTCCGGCCGTCGTTGAATTTTACGACATCGCCGGCCTGGTCCGGGGAGCCAGCAAAGGCGAAGGACTGGGAAACAAGTTTCTTGCCAACATCCGCGAAGCAAGTGCGATCGTGCAGGTCGTCCGCTGTTTTGAGGATCCCAATATCGTCCACGTTGACGGTTCTGTCGACCCGCTGCGCGACATAGAGACGATCGAACTGGAGCTGATCCTTTCCGATCTTGAGATGATCGAGCGCAATCTCGTCAAAGTCGAAAAGCTGGCCAAGGCCGACCGCAAGCTTGCGCCCAGCCTTGATCTGCTCAAAAAAGTGAAGGAAACGCTCGAAGCCGGCAAGCTCGTGCGCACGCTCAGCCTTACAGACGAGGAGAAAGCATATCTGCACGGTCTGAACCTCCTCTCCGACAAGCCGATGCTCTATGTCGCCAACATCGCTGAGGGCGACGTCGGCAAGCCACAGCTGAACGAATATGCTCAGCGCGTCTGCGATCATGCCCGCAATGAAGGGGCGGAGTTCGTTGCGATCTGTGCGCAGATCGAAGCCGAAATCGCCGAGCTGGCTGACGACGAAAAAGCCGAATACCTTGAAGCGCTGGGGCTGAAAGAGGCGGGGCTCGACCGACTCATCTCCGCGGGATACCGGCTGCTCGGTCTGATCTCGTTCCTGACTGCCGGGGAGAAGGAGTCACGCGCCTGGACGATCCGCCGCGGCACACTGGCGCCGCAGGCCGCCGGTACCATCCACAGCGATTTTGAACGCGGCTTTATCCGTGCGAAGATCGTCAGCTACGAGGACCTGATCGCCTGCGGCTCGCTCGCTGAAGCCAAGGCAAAGGGCCTGCTCCGTTCTGAAGGAAAAGAATATGAGATGAAAGACGGGGATGTTGTCGAATTCCTCTTTAACGTGTAATATAACAGACTGTCAGTAAAAATACAGTCTCCAAATTACGAAAGGATCGTGTAAAAAATGCCAATGCCTATGCAGATCAGTCTTGATGAAGTCCTCTCGATGCTTTTGTCGCGCGTCGATGCGATGACGATGGCGAACGAGAACATGAAGAGCAAGTTCAACATCTTGGCCCGCGCCCTTTACAAAAAGGGGCTGCTGACCGACGACGACATCCTTCAGTCGGTGCGCGACGAGCACCAGCTGCTCCTCGACCTTGGCGCGATCAAGGCGATGCCCGATGATGAAACACTGAAGTCTGTTGCTGATAACGTCACTCAGTGGGTGAAAAATGACGCCGAGGCGATCAAGCAGAGCATGAAGGAATACGAAGCCAAGGTCAAAGCGATGATCGAAGAGGAAGAGAAAAAGCCTCGTCTTGACGTCGCTTCCGCCGCTGACCTTCAGCGCCTCGACAGAATGAGCGGAAACTCTCAGGGGAGCCGTCTGATCGTTCCGTAAGGAAACGGCCGTCCTCAATTGATTAACGCTGAAAGCCGAGGCGACGGTCACAAAATGAAAAGCAGCTTATGGCGTCAGACAGCTGTGCGTATTGTGCAGGCTTGGCGGTCATGGGGCGCCTGGGAACCGGCCGTTGTCCTGATCGATGCGGGGCTCCTCTGTATGGCGGTGTTCGTCAGCTACGCACTGCGTTTTTCTATTTTTCTTGACGATGCAGCCGGGTATGGGCTCGTCCCGGTCCTGCTGCTGTACACCGCCGGCGTGATGCTGTCGTTCTTCCTTTGTGGCGTCTATCGCGTTTACTGGCTACAGACGAGCATCGAAGAGATGCTCCTTCTGATGAAAGCCTATTTCGCTCCCTGCACGGTTCTGTGTGCAGCGTACTGGCTCCTGAAACCGCCTTTTATCGTGCCCCGAAGCGTCTTAGGAATGCTCGTGCTGGGTGGGTTTGTGCTCATCGCTGCGGTGCGCTTCAGCTGGCGTGTGACCGGAGGACAAAGCTCGCCGAGCCGGGGACGCCGGGCATTGATTGCCGGAGCAGGGGAGGCGGGAGTCATCCTCGCCCGCGACGTACGGAGAAATCGTTCTGATCTTGACATCGTCGGCTTTCTTGACGACGATCCTGCAAAGCAGAACAAGATGATCGCCGGCGTTCCGGTGCTGGCAGGATTGGAAAAGATCGCTGAGCTCGTACGGGCGTACCAGATCAGCGATGTGCTCGTCGCGCTTCCGTCGGCGCCTGCAGCCCGCGTTCGGCACATCCTTGCCCAGGCGATGCCGACCGGCGTTTCGCTGCGCCTGCTGCCGAATCTGCGTGAGCTTGCCGGCGGAGCGGTGACGATGAACACGCTTCGCCCCGTGCGGCTGGAAGATCTCCTTTCCCGAGATCCGGTTGCGCTTGATTCTGAACAGATCGGCGCGCTGCTTCGCGGCACGACTGTGATGATTACGGGAGCCGGCGGATCGATCGGCAGTGAGATCGTCCGGCAGCTGCTCCCCTATGGACCGAAGCAGCTTGTACTGGTCGGCCATGGCGAGTTCTCGATCTATTCGCTTCTGGAAGAACTCAGCGGGCGAGCGGGAAATATAGCGCTGACTCCCGTAATAGCCGACGTTGCCGATCGCGAGACGATGGAGCGCATCATTCGTGCCTGGAAGCCGGATGTGATCTTCCATGCAGCGGCGCACAAGCACGTGCCGCTGATGGAGGTCAACGCGCATGAAGCCGTGCGCGTGAACTGCCTGGGGACGTGGAATGTCGCTCAGCTTGCCGGTGAATTCGGCGTCAGGCGATTCGTGATGATCTCGACCGACAAGGCAGTCAATCCGAGCAGCGTGATGGGAGCGAGCAAGCGCATCGCAGAGATGGCGGTGATGGAGCTGGCTGGGAAATACCATGACACGGCGTACATGGCCGTGCGTTTTGGCAATGTCCTCGGCAGCCGCGGCAGCGTCATCCCCAAGTTCGAGCGTCAGATCGCAGCGGGCGGTCCCGTTACGGTGACGCACCCGCAGATGATCCGTTATTTCATGCTGATTCCGGAGGCTGCGGGCCTGGTCCTGCAAACTGCGGCAATCGGCGCGAGCGGAACGATCTACGTGCTGGATATGGGGCAGCCCGTGAGCATCACTCACGTTGCGGAGATGATGATCCGCCTGAACGGCTTCGAACCCGGCCGTGACATCGAGATCCGCTACACGGGCGTCCGGCCTGGAGAAAAACTGTTTGAAGAACTGTTTTACGACAAAAATCACGTCGGCAGGACTTCTCATCCGAAGATTTTCAGCGCCCGCATCAGCGAGTCCGGCAGCAGCGGGATGTTCGAAAAGATCACAGCGATCCTGTCTGCTTCGGATATCCGTGCGGCAATCAAAGACACGGTGCCGGAATATCGTCCGGCGCCATGAACGTCTCTCCGGCTGTGATAAAAAGACGTGCATTCTCTCTTGTGGAACTGCTGATTTGTCTTTCGGTGTTTCTAACGCTGACTGGTGTGCTGTCCCTGGCCTTTGCCGAGGCAGGAGAGTCGGCACTGGTGAGACGCGACATAGCTCGACTTGAAAGCTGGCTCGCTTCGGCGATGAGCCGTGCCGACCGCTGGCGCAGCGACTTTACTCTGAGCGTCTCCCTGCCGATGGGACCAGGAGAGCGCCATTACGCCACTGTGAAATGGCAGGGCGGAGGACTTTCAGGCCGCAGGACTGAGTATTTCTACGCGGATGCGAAGGTGAAATGGCGTCTTGCGGGGAACACCAGAAAGATGTTCTATCAGTCGAGCACCCACAGCATGTCTCCCGCGTTTGAACTGCGGGCTCTCAATGAGCGGGGAAAGCTGAGCGGAGACTCTCTTACAGTCTCTATGCGCGGTCAAATCACCAGACGGAGCGGCGGGAAGATCATGTGATACTCTTTCGCGATTAAAAAGCTAATCGCGAGGCCGCGCCAAAGTCGGGCGCGGCAGTCGGCGCAAAAACGGCGCCACGCCGTCTCATGCGTTTTTCGACGCGCCTTCGGCGCTATAAAATGGCTAAAAGGCGTTAGCCATTTTAACGAAAAACAGTATGAATTTATCGACCTCAAGGAGGTTTATCCGATGGCTTTGAAGGAATGGTGGAGCGACGTGACCGCTCCGCTTGTCAGATATTGGGAAAAGATCGTGCCGTGGGCCTGGCTGCGCGAGACGATCGAGACGGTCGTCTGGGCGCTGGCTCTGGCTCTGCTGCTGAAAGCCTTTGTGGTGGGAAATTTCTGGATCCCGAGTGAATCGATGGTCCCGACCCTGCTCGTTGGCGACCGTGTGATCGTCTGGAAATTTGAGTATCTCCTCCGCAAGCCTCGCCGCGGTGATGTGATCGTCTTTAAATATCCCAAAGATACGAGTCTGGATTACGTCAAGCGGCTGATCGCTCTTCCCGGGGACGAGGTCGAGATCAAGAACGGCGTCGTCTGGATCAACGGTGAAAAGCAGGATGAGAAGTACGTCACTTTCCACGATACGTACAATTACAAAGCGACGGTGCCCGAGCATGCGTATCTGGCACTTGGCGACAATCGTCCCAATTCGATGGACAGCCGCTTTTGGGGCTTTGTGCCCGAAAAGAACGTCTACGGTCCTGTGAGCTTCCGCTACTGGCCGCTGAACAGGATCGGCCGGGTGAAATAATGGCGGGAAGAACGGCTTGGTTCCCCGGTCATATGGCCAAGGGGACCCGACAGCTGGAGGAACTTGCCGGCAAGCTCGACGTGATCGTCGAAGTGCGCGACGCCCGTGCCCCGGAGCTGACCGCTTCGCCGCTGACCCGCAAGCTGGCTGGGCGCAAGCCCGTCTGGATCGTGCTGACGAAAAAGGATCTTGCCGATCCAGCCGTTACGTCGCAATGGCTGAGCTATTACAAAAATCGCAAGCGCGACGCGTGGGCCTTTGACCTCCTGGCCCGGCAGATCGGACCGCTCCGTCAGGCTTTTACAAGGTGCAAGCCTTCCTATCGCGAGCTGCGCGTTGCCGTTGTCGGCATCCCGAACGTGGGAAAATCGGCGCTGCTGAATCTGCTTGTTGGCAAGAAAGCCGCCGTTGTCGGCGGTATCCCCGGCGTGACCCGCGGCGTGTCCTGGTATAAGGGCGGCGACTTCCTTGTCGTCGATTCTCCCGGCATCCTCGATCCGCGTTCCGGCGCGGCGATCCAGCGGGCGCTAGCCTGGCTGGGATGCTCAAAAGCTGATGTGATCGGCGGCTACGATACGGTAGCCTGCGGTCTGATCGACTTTCTGCAGAAACAGGGACTGTGGCATTACGTCGAGGAAAAATGGGGCGTTCCCGCTGATCCCGGCGATGTTATCGCTGTGCTCGAAGGCGTCGGCCGCCGCCTTGGCTGCCTGGTCAGCGGCGGAAACGTGGATTTCACGCTTGCCGGCCGGCGCTTTCTCGAGTCGTTCAGCACAGGAAAGATTGGCAGTCTTTCGCTGGAGCGTCCTGATGCGCTTGCTGCTCCGGTTCTGAATGAGGACGGCGGAGAAGGAGAAGACGAAGAATGATCCTGGCGGGGGTCGACGAGGCCGGCAGAGGTCCTCTGGCCGGCCCTGTCGTAGCGGCGGCCGTGATTCTGAACGAAAGCCAGAAAGACGAGCTCGTCCAGCTGGGACTGCGTGATTCCAAAAAGATGACGCCGTTGAGGCGTGAAAAAGTCTTCGTGCGCATGAATGAGTTGAACGTCATCTGGCGCGCACAGGCCGCGCTTTCTGTTCAGATCGACCGCATCAACATCCTGAACGCAACGCTGTGGGCAATGCGCCGTGCGGTCGAGCGTCTTCCGCAGCGTCCTGACGGCGTGATCGTTGACGGCAACAGGGAGATCCCCGGACTCGATCTGTATCAGCAGGCGGTCATCGGCGGAGACGATATCTACGCCGAAATCTCGGCGGCTTCGGTGGTCGCAAAAGTTTTGCGTGACCGCGTCATGATGGTATACGACGGCATCTATCCAGGCTATGGATTTGCGAAGCACAAGGGCTATGGCACGGCTGCGCATCGTGAAGCGATTGCCAGGCTCGGTCCAACGCCGATCCATCGCCGCAGTTTTACCTGGAGATAAGAATAGCATAAGAAGAAAGGAGATCGCTTCGATGAAACAGTTGATGTTGCGCTTTGCGGAAGCGGTCTCTCAGTTCGTAAAGCCTGAACGGCCGGTGCGCGATGAAGACGAAGGACTTCTCTCACCGGCCGAAAGGGCTTTTTTTCGTAGCAAAAATCGTGAACTGATCGGGGGCTGGGCTGAGGATACGGCAGCTGAATTCTTGAGAAAACAGGGCGTGAAGATCCTCGACCGCAACGTCAGAGAGCGTTTTTCGGAGATCGATATCGTCGGTAACGATGACGGCGAACTGATCTTTGCCGAAGTCCGCTGCCGGCGTGCGAATCCTGTAATGTCAGCGCTCGATACGCTGGGACCTCAAAAATGGCGGCGGCTTGCCCGCGGCGCAGAACTGTATGTGATGCGCAAGCAATGGACCGGCAGCTGGCGTGTCGATCTGATCGCAGTTGATGTAGACGGCTCGCGGTGGAGGCTGAAGTGGTATCGCTATCTGGAGATGGAGGAGGCAGACGGATATGGCGGCTGAAATACAAGGTGTCACCCTTCGCGGGGTGGAAGCTTTGCCTGTTGAGGTAGAGGCAGAGATCACGACCGGGATGTTTGCGTTTTCGGTCGTCGGACTGCCCGATGCGGCTGTGCGTGAATCGCGTGAACGCGTGCGTGCGGCGCTGCGTGAACTCGACGTTTCCATTTACGGACGCATTGCGGTCAACCTAGCTCCCGCTGATCTGCCAAAGGAAGGAAGTCTTCTCGATCTGCCTATCGCCGTGGCTCTGGCTCGAGAGAAAAAATACGTTTCTCTCAGTGCGCCGGCAATCTTTATGGGGGAACTGGCCCTCGACGGCCGCGTCCGCTCTGTCAGAGGCGCCGTGCCCGCGGCCATGCTGGCTCGATCGCTGCACGTACCATTGTTCTGCCCGATCGGCAACTCCTCCGAAGTCGCGCTTGTAGAAGGCGTCGAAGCATACGGAGTTCCTTCTCTAAAGGATCTGTTGCTGCACCTTCGCGGCGAAAAGCTTCTTTCCCGCGTCGAAAAGAGCATGCCTCCTGACGGTCTGGGCGCAGTCGAGCCTGACTTTGCCGACGTGCGCGGTCAGGCACAGGCGAAACGGGCTCTGGAAATCGCGGCTGCCGGGCATCACAACATCCTCCTTGTCGGCTCTCCCGGCAGCGGCAAGACGATGATGGCCCGCGCCCTGCAGGGGATCCTGCCGCCGCTCTCTGATGACGAATTTCTCGAAACGCTCCTCATCCGCAGCGCCGTCGGCCTGCCGGCTCCTGTTGACCGCCGCCGGCCGTTCCGTCAGGTGCATCATACGGCCAGCACGGTTTCGATCTGCGGAGGCGGCAGCGACATCCGTCCCGGTGAAGTCAGTCTGGCTCATCGCGGCGTGCTGTTTCTCGATGAGTTCACCGAGTTCCGGCGCGATCTCATCGAAGCGCTGCGGCAGCCGCTCGAAGACGGTTTCATCACTGTCAACCGTGCGGCCGGCAGCGTGACGTATCCAAGCCGGGTACTGCTCGTCCTGGCAGCGAATCCGTGCGCCTGCGGCTGGCGAGGCGATCCTGTCGAACAGTGCCGGTGCAGCAGCGTCGAACTGGAGCGGTACCGGCGCAAGTTTTCCGGCCCCATGCTTGACCGCGTCGACCTCTACGTATCAGTCCCGAGGCTCACTCCGCAGGAACTGCTCGAACTCGGCGGCGCCGGCGGCGAAAGCAGCGCCAGCATCCGCGAACGAGTCGTGCGCGCACGGGCAATGCAGTGGGAGAGAAAGCACGTTACCGGGGCCGAGTGCAACGCGGAACTTTCCGAGCGTCAGCTGAAAAACAACGTCTCGCTCAGCACTGACGCGAGAAAATACCTGTCATCGATGGCAGAGCGACTGCGCCTCTCCGGGCGAGGGCTCAGCCGCGTGCTGCGGGTCGCGCGCACGATCTCTGATCTGGCCGGCAGCAGGAGCATCGAAGCCTCGTCGGTAGCTGAGGCGCTGGCATACAGGGATGCGGGGGTGCTCGAATGAACGACCTTGAACTGTGCGTCTGGCTGAACGGATACGAAGGACTGTCGGCTGACTTGTTCAGGGATATCGACGCTGGGCTCTCCGAAAAGGATCTTCTTGACGTGCTTTTGGAAAAGAAAAAGATCACGCCGCACTGTGCCGAACGGCTTCGCTCTCTGTATGATCAGCACTGGGCAGAAGGGGAGATCGACCGGGCTGATCAAGCTGGCGTAAGGCTCATACCCTGGTTCAGCGAGGACTATCCGGCCCGCCTGCGTGATATCGACGAACCGCCTTTGGTCCTGTATGTAAAAGGGCAGCTCCCTGACCTTGAGCGCTCATGTTCTGTTGTCGGCACACGGCGCTGCACGCCGTACGGTTTCAAAGTTGCCGAGCTGCTCGGGGCCGCGCTGGCGCAGGCTGAATACACTGTCGTCAGCGGCGGCGCGCGCGGGATCGACGGCGCTGCGCATGGCGGCGCGCTGAGCGGCTCCGGGCGCACGATCGCCGTACTTGGGACCGGCGTCGACGTTATCTGGCCGCCCGAACACGACGAGCTTTTCGCCAATATTGCCCGCGAAGGCGCGCTTGTAAGCGAATTTCCTCTTGGCACATCGGGGCGGGCCTGGCGTTTTCCGAGACGAAACAGGATCATCGCGGGAGTCTCCAAAATGCTTGTCGTCGTTGAGTCGCCCATGAAAGGCGGCGCGATGATCACCGCACGCAAGGCGATGGAAATGGGGCGCGATGTCTGGGCAGTCCCCGGACGGATCGACGAGCGCGTCTGCGAAGGCAGCAACAGGCTGATCCTTGACGGAGCGTCGCCCTTAGTGAATATCTCTGATTTTGTCGATCATATCAGCGGTGCTTTAGGGCAGCTCGAGCTGTTCAGCCCTGTTCCGCTTTCGGGCGATGAGCAGAAAGTACTCGACTGCCTTGCTTCCCAGGGAGATTTGACGCTTGATCAAATCTCTGCCCGGACAGAACTTTCACCTGTACAGCTGATGCAGATCACTGCGGAGCTGCAGGTCCAAACGCTGATCTATCCCACCGGCGGCGGACGCTGGCGGGCAGCGCCGAGATAAATAATCGAACAAAGGAGCCTGAACTGGCAGAAACGCCGGTCCAGGCTCCTTTTGCATTTGAAGATCTTACGTAGATATGTACATCTGTATTTTGTTTGATCAGCGGCGAGAATAATAATGTGTTTATCACGGAAAGTTGCGAAGCCATAACAATATATTTGAGTAATTCGCAAATCTATTGCTCATGTGCATAAGAGGTGAATCATCGATCTGTTCAGTGAAAAGCGTTTAAGAAGGTTATGAATTCTCGAGCGAAGCGCCGAAGGTATAATGAATGATTATCAACATATATCGAATCATTATTAGAAATTCATATGTCAGTCTGTTAGTATGAACATGCTGAGAAACAAAGGTATACCGGTTTTTCTGCTTATCAATAATAAAATCTTATCATCGTTAGATGGCAGCCGAATTGTTCGCTTATGCATAATATCTATCAATTCTAACACGCGTAACGGTGGAAAGGCGCACCAGGAGGAATGTGGTATGGACGAAAACTCAAAAGAATATCAGCTTTTTGAAAAAGCTCCCGTGCTGATTTCCATATCACGACTCGCTTTGCCAACAGTAGCTGGACAGATCATCCTCGTCATCTATAATATGGCTGACACGTTCTTTATCGGCATGACGGGGAGCGACGCAAAACTGACCGCTGTAACGGTGTGCATGCCGGCATTTATGTTTCTGTCCGCAGTGTCGAATCTGTTTGGGGTCGGCGGTTCGAGCGAGATCTCCAGAGCTCTGGGGCGCAAGCGTATCAAACACGCTTCTGCGACGTCGTCGTTTTCGTTCTGGGGCTGCATCTGCGTGACGCTGCTGTATTCTTTAGGCGTCTCTGTCTTCTTGGATCTCTATGTTGATCTGCTGGGCGGCGGAGCGCAGGAAGTGCACCTATACGCGAAGGACTACCTGTTGCCGACGGTGGTTTGGGGCGGTCTGGGAACTTCGATGAATGCGCTGCTTGCGCATCTGCTCCGATCTGAGGGGCGAAGCGTGCAGGCCAGCGTCGGGATCATTGCCGGCGGTATCATGAATATCGTGCTCGATCCGCTGTTCATGTTCAACCTTCTCCCTGCGGGAATGGAGGTAGCGGGGGCAGCGTACGCGACAGCTCTTTCCAACCTGATGGCGACGCTGTATTTTCTGGGCGTCATATGGCGCAGGGGGCGGCATTCGGTTATCACGTTTGTACCCCGGCCTTCGAATTGGAACGCCCAGCTTGTGAAAAACGTCCTTTCTACGGGCCTGCCTGCCTGTGTCATGACGCTGTTTGAAAATATTTCGTTTGCTGTCCTCGACAAGCTTTTGATGGCGCATGGCACTATGGTACAGGCAGGTATCGGCGTCGCCAAGAAGGTCAATATGCTGGCGCACTGCATTGTCCGCGGTATGACGCAGGGTGTGCTGCCGCTGATCGCGTACAATTATGCGTCGCAGAATTACAGGCGCATGAACGAGGTCGTGCGGGCCTCGATGCTGATCTCGATCGCGCTTGCCTCATTCTGTATGGGCGTGTGTCTCTTCTGGAGCGATGCGTTGATCGGCATGTTCATCAGCGGAGAAACAGAATCGCTCCGTTATGGCGCTACATTCCTGCGCATCCTCTGCCTTGGCGGGCCTGTTTCGGCCTGCGCGTATTCGATCATTTCCTTCTTCCAGGCTGTCAACCGCGGACGAAAGTCGTTCATCCTGGCGATCCTGCGCAAGGGCGTGCTGGACATCCCGTTGATGTTCGTCCTCGGCGCATGCTTCCCGGTGTACGGTGTCGTGTGGGCCACTCCGGCTGCGGACAGTGTTTGCTGCATTGTCGCGCTCGCGCTGTACTGTCAGTTCTGCGAACACCGGCGGCTGGAAATGGAGATGAAATTCACAGGCTCATTGCCTTCAGACAGGAAAACGGACATGCGGTGAAAGGAGGGGCAATCTTGATGGTCGATTCACGGCTGTATTCACTTTTAAAAGTCGCTGAGTTTGGTAATTACACCCGCGCTGCCGAGCAGCTCTCTCTGACGCAGCCGGCTGTGAGCCAGCATATCCGTTCTTTGGAAGAAGAGTTCAAAATAAAGATTTTTGAGCGCGTCAGCAACAAGCTGCATATTACGCATGAAGGCGAAACAGTGCTGAAGTATGCGAAGCGGATCCTCGCGCTTGTCAGCAATCTGCGCCGCGAGTTGAACAATGAAAAACTCCAGCTCCGTTCGCTGACTATCGGGATCACGCACACGGCGGAAAGCAACGCCATTGCTGAAGCTCTTGCCAAGTATGCCAACAGCCGCGGCGGCATCAGTTTAAAAATCATTACCGACGTTGCCGCGAACCTGTACGATAAGCTGAAGAATTACGAGATCGACCTGGCTGTTGTTGAGGGCAGCACCAACGATCCCGATCTTGTCTATCTGATGCTTGACAGCGACTGTCTGGTCCTAGCCGTAGCCCCCGAGCATCCTCTGACGCGCAAAAACGTCGTGACGATCAACGATCTTAAAAAGGAACGCCTCATCCTCCGCCTGCCGGACTCTGGAACGCGCAATCTGTTTGTGTCGTCGCTGGAGTCGCAGAACATGTCGATCAGCGATTTTAACGTGATGATGGAGATCAACAACATCGCAACGATCAAGGACCTGATCCGGCGCAACCTCGGCGTATCGGTCTTGGCGCGCAGCACCTGTCTTGACGAGTTGAAGAAGAAAAAGATCGCGGCGCTGCCCATTGAGCATTTCAGCATGGCGCGCGAGATCAATATCGTTTACCTGCGTGATTTTGAACACAAAAGCATTTTAAAGGACATTGTCAGAAGCTACAGCGAAGTGAAGGGAAAAATCGAAAGCATATAGCAGCGTTTGCACAAAAAGCCTCCAGGCGTTTGGTCTGGAGGCTTTTTTGTGCTGCCCGGCGGAATGGATGACGTTTCGTCCTTGCAATTCCGCGCATGACGATTTAGAATCAACACTTACAGGACTGAGAAGGAGAATGCTTTATGAAGAAAAACGATCTAGAAAAACGTTTTCTTGCAGTCCTTAAAGAACATGATTGGCTTCGTCCTGGACCGACGCTTTTGGGCGTTTCGGGCGGGAGCGATTCAATGGCACTGCTTCATCTTTATGCCGCAGTGCTTGGCAGCAGCCGAATCGTCGTCGCGCATATGGATCATGGCCTTCGCGAGACGTCGAGCCGAGATCGAGATTTTGTCGTCTCAGTCTGTGCGGAGCTGGGCGTGCGCTGTGTGGCTGAGAAACGCCCGGTGCCGGAGCTTTCGCAGAAAGGCGAATCAGAGGAAGCGGCTGGACGCAGACTGCGCTACGAACTGTATGAAGAGATCTGTCAGAAGTTCGGCTGCAAGCTGATCGCGCTCGGACACACACGGAACGACCTGGCTGAAAGCGTCCTCATGAATGTGGCCCGAGGCAGCGGCCTGCGCGGTCTTGCAGGGATACCGCTTCAGCGCGGACGCTGCATCAGACCGCTGCTCGGCTTTTACCGCGAAGAACTGCGCGCCTATCTGTCTGAGCGCGGACTGAGCTGGGTGGATGATGAAACGAACGATCTTGCGCTGTATCAGCGCAACCGGGTCAGGAACATCGTCATTCCCTGTCTTCGCGAACAGGTTAATCTTCAGATCGTCAGCCACCTCGCGGCACTGGCTGACGAGGCATACGCCTGGCGCCGCGAGCAGGAGAAGCGCTCCCGTGAGGCATTCCATGCTGCGAGCGTCCCTGATCAGCCTTGGCCGACTCTTGATCTGAAACGGCTGCGGCGCATGTCTCCTTGGGAACGTGCCGAGCTTCTGCGCTTCGTTGGCCGCAGTCTGGAACTTGATACGCTGACGCGTGAACGAGCCGGAGAACTCGACCGGCTGGTCGTCTCGTCCGGGCGCTGGATCTTCCAGTGGGGCTCTGAAGTGGATGTCACCGCATGCGGCGGCGTCATCGCATGGCACCCGGCGGCGGAAAAACGCCTGATGGAGCTGCACGTTCCAGCCGGTGCGAATGTACGCTGGGGCGGCTGGCGCGTCACTGTCCAAAAAAGGAAGCCGGGGGACGGCGCTTTTGTCATGCCCGTTGAGCTGGGGCCGGATGGCACCGTTGTGCTGAAAAACAATACAGTAGACAGCGTTCCGTTCAACGATCCTTTTCCGATGGTCCTGCACGGAGGCGGACGTGCGTCATTTCATAATTGTAATTGTGAGAATTCAAAGAGTGAGAACGAGTCCTATTGCGTCAAGCTGACCCCTTTGCGGGGAAAATGGAGGAATTGTGAATGGAATTGAAACCTGCGGAAGTCCTTATTTCCAAAGAGGCCATCGCCGAGCGCGTGAGCGCGATCGCCAAAGAGATCACGGCCCGTTATGACGGCGGGAGCGTGCTGATGGTGGGCATCCTGCGCGGAGCCGTTATTTTCCTGGCTGACCTGGTCAGAGAGATCGGCCCGTCGGTCGAGGTTTCGATCGAGTTCATGAAGGCCTCTTCGTACGGCGCATCCACGCAGAGTTCCGGCAAAGTGGCGATCACGCAGCAGCCGACCATGGAGATCGAAGGCCGGAATGTGATCATCGTCGAAGACATCGTCGACACCGGGCTGACTCTGAAACGCCTGCGCGAGTACTTTGCTGATCACGGCGCGGCTTCCGTTGCTGTGTGCGTGCTTCTGGACAAGCAGGATCGGCGCGTCGTCGACGTGCCCGTCGAATATACAGGTTTCGTCATTCCTGACGAATTTGTCGTCGGCTACGGCATGGACTACGACGAGAAGATGAGGAATCTTCCCGCGATCTATACGGTCCGCCCCGTCGGCGAATAGAAGGACTTTTAAGGAGGCGCTAATTTGCATCGCTTAATGAAAAACCTCGGAGTGTATCTGATCCTTGTTGTTCTCGTCGTCAGCATCGTCAACATGTTCCTGACGCCGCAGACGCCTGTCCAGCAGATCCCGGAGATCCCCTACAGTCAGTTCCGGACTGACATGCAGGCGGGGAAGATCAAGGATTTTTCCATCACCGACATGAAGGCGACAGGTCATTACACAGACGGCACAAGCTTCACCAGCAACATCGTCGGCGTCAAGGAAGTTGCTGATCTTGCTGCCGGGCGCGGCGTTGAGGTGAAGATCAACGAGATCCCCGAAACCCCGTGGTGGATGACGCTGGCTTCATCGGTGTTTCCCACGCTGCTGCTGATCGGCGTGTGGATTTTCTTCATGCACAACATGCAGGGCGGCGGCGGAAAGATGATGTCGTTCGGCAAGAGCCGCGCCAAGATGTTCCTCGACAACCGTCCCAAGGTGACATTTGATGACGTCGCCGGCTGCGACGAGGCGAAGGAAGAGCTTAAAGAGGTCGTGGAGTACCTCAAGTCCCCCGACCGGTTTACAAAACTCGGCGCCAAAGTTCCCAAGGGCGTGCTGCTCCTCGGTTCGCCCGGAACCGGCAAGACCCTGCTGGCGCGCGCCTGCGCCGGCGAAGCCGATGTTCCGTTTTTCAGCACCAGCGGATCGGACTTCGTCGAGATGTTTGTCGGCGTCGGCGCTTCTCGCGTCCGTGACCTTTTCGACCAGGCCCGCAAATATCAGCCCTGTCTCGTCTTTATCGATGAGATCGACGCTGTTGGCCGCCAGCGCGGTGCGGGACTTGGCGGAGGACACGACGAGCGCGAGCAGACGCTCAATCAGCTGCTCGTTGAGATGGACGGCTTTGACGAAAAGACGGGCATCATCTTGATCGCGGCCACCAACAGAGCCGACGTTCTTGATCCCGCGCTGCTCCGTCCTGGCCGTTTCGACCGTCATGTCACAGTTGACCGCCCCGACGTGAACGGCCGCGAAGCGATCCTCAAAGTCCATGCCAAGGATAAAAAGTTTGCTTCTGATGTCGACTTTGCCATCCTTGCCAAACGCACGCCGGGATTTGTCGGCGCTGATCTTGCCAACGTCATCAACGAGGCAGCTCTGCTCGCGGGACGCGCCGGCAAGCAGGAGATCGGCATGGCCGAGCTTGAAGAAGGCATCGATCGGGCCATTGCCGGCCCGGAGCGCAAGAGCCGCCTCATCGGCGACCGCGAAAAGAAGATCATCGCTTATCACGAGACCGGTCACGCGCTTGTTGCCAAGCTGATCCCCGGCTGCGATCCCGTGCACAAGATCTCGATCATCCCCCGCGGCAGCGCGGCACTGGGCTATACGCTCCAGCTGCCTCAGGAGGACCGTTTTCTGGCCTCGAAAAATGAGCTGACGAACGACATCTGTGTGCTGCTCGGCGGCCGCGTCGCTGAAGAACTCGTCTTCAGCGACATCACCACAGGAGCCAGCAACGACCTGGAGCGTGCCACGCAGTGTGCCCGCAGCATGGTCACACAGTACGGGATGAGTTCGCTTGGGCCTGTCGTCCTCGGACGCCAGCGCCACGAAGTGTTCCTCGGCCGAGATCTTGGCGAAGACCGCAACTACAGCGATCAGATCGCCTTCGCGATCGACGAGGAAGTCCGCAAGATCGTAGAAGACTGTTACCAGCGCGTGAAAAAGCTGCTTTCCGAAAATATGGATACGGTGAAGCTGGTCGCGGAGACGCTGCTTGAGCGCGAAGTGATGGATGGGCACGACCTTGCCGTCCTGCTCGGCGAAGAACCGGCAGAACCGGAGAAAAAGCCCGAAGCTGAAACGCCTTCCGAAACGAAACAGGCCGACTCGCCCCAGCCGCGTGAAACGCCTGCTGGCGAACCAGAGCCCGAGACACAGGAAGCGCCTTCAGACGGCGAAGGATTTATCCCTTCCGTTCGTGCAGCTGACGCCGATGTGGAGCCCGACGCGCCCGAAGTAAAAAATACTGACGCAGATTCGGCAAAAGAACAATAAACTGGTACAATAAGAGGACGGGGCTTTACGCTCCGTCCTCTTCATTTGCATGAGAATTTCTCTGTCTCTTGGAGGTGCTTCATGGAGACCGATCATTTTAAACTTCACGCCCCCTGGCCGCCTTCCGGCGATCAGCCGCAGGCGATCAGCTCGCTGCTCGAAGGGCTGAACCGCAACGAGCGCGTATCCACGCTGCTGGGCGTGACGGGAAGCGGCAAAACGTTCGCCGTTGCCAATGTCGTGGCCCAGTACAACCGGCCCACGCTCGTCCTGGCGCATAACAAGACGCTGGCCGCGCAGCTCTACAGCGAATTCCGCAAGTTTTTCCCCGAGAATGCCGTTCACTATTACGTGAGTTATTACGATTACTATCAGCCGGAGGCCTACGTCCCCAGTTCGGATACCTACATCGAAAAAGACGCGTCCATCAACACGCAGATCGAACGCATGCGCCTGGCGACGACCAAGTCGCTGATCGAACGGCGTGACGTGATCGTCGTCGCCTCGGTCTCGTGCATTTACGGCATGGGCAAGCGCGAAAACTACGAGGACGCGATCGTCAATTTCTCAGTCGGCGAACGCTGGAATCGGCATAACTTTCAGGAAGCGCTGATGAAGGCGTACTACGAGCGCAACGATTTCGACCTCCAGCCTGGAAAGTACCGCGTACGCGGCGACGTGCTCGAAGTGTATCCCGTGTACAGCAACAGCACGCTGCGATTTTCGTTCTTCGATGAAGAGCTGGAAACGATCGAAGAAGTCGATCCGGTCAGCGGGCACAGCCTGAAACGATGCGAGCATGCGTCGATCTTCCCGGCGCAACATTACGTGACCAGCGACGGAGCGATCACCGAATCCATGGAGAAGATCAAGAAGGAACTTGAGATTCAGGCCGGAAAGTTCCAGTCTGAAGGCAAGTACCTTGAAGCTGAGCGCCTGACCAGCCGCACCCGCTACGATATGGAAATGCTTGCTGAAGCAGGATACTGCTCGGGCATCGAGAACTATTCCCGCTATCTCGACGGCCGCGAGGAAGGCGAACAGCCGGGCACGCTCCTGGATTTCTTCCCGCCCGGTTTTCTGATGGTCGTCGACGAGTCGCATATCACCCTGCCGCAGGTACGCGGCATGTTCAACGGCGACCGTGCGCGCAAGGAAGTGCTTGTTGAGCACGGATTCCGACTGCCGTCCTGCCTCGACAACCGGCCGCTGAAATGGCACGAATTTGAGAAGTACATGCAGCGCGTGATCTGCTGCTCGGCCACTCCTGGCGACTGGGAGACCGAACATTCAAGCCGCGTCGTGGAACAGCTCATCCGTCCTACCGGCATCCCCGATCCGCTTGTCGAAGTCCGCAAGGCGACGGGACAGATCGACGATCTGCTGGGCGAGATCCAGAAGGTCCGCGCTGCCGGCGGCCGCGCGCTTGTGACCACGCTGACGAAAAAGGGCGCGGAAGAGCTTTCCGAATACATGCGCACGCTGCGCATCAAAGCCGAATACATCCACTCCGAACTGAACGCCTTTGAGCGTGCGGAGGAAATCAACAAATTGCGAAGCGGCGACATCGAAGTGCTGATCGGCGTCAATCTGCTGCGCGAGGGCATCGACATGCCCGAGGTCACCCTCGTTGCCATCCTTGACGCAGACCGCGAGGGTTTTTTGCGCTCATACCGCTCGCTGGTGCAGGTCATGGGACGAGCCGCACGAAATGTCGAATCCCGCGTCATCCTCTATGCTGACGAAGTGACTGACAGCATCAAAGAGGCCGTTACTGAGTCAACACGCCGCCGCGAAGCGCAGCTGGCCTACAACGAAGAGCATCATATCACGCCGAAGACGATCCACAAATCCATCGAGAGGATGCTCCCCGAAGTCGAGTTTGAAGAAGCTCCCGAAGCGAAGAGCCGCAAGGAGCGTCAGACGATCGAGCATCTTGATAATCTTGATCTTGAGAAGATGATGTGGGAAGCGGTCGAAAAGCTTCAGTTTGAAAAAGCCGCCAAGCTGCGCGATATGATCCAGGAGATGGAAGAGGGGAGAAAAACCTCGGTCTCGCTTCGGGAATTAGAAAGTGAAACAGATGAAGGAGGAAAATATTTCCGTGCCGCGTCAGGAAATCGTCGTAAAAAACGCCAGAGAACATAATCTGAAAAACATTTCTCTGACGCTTCCCAAAAACAAGCTGATCGTGATCACCGGACCGTCCGGCTCCGGCAAGAGCTCGCTGGCGTTCGACACGCTCTATGCAGAAGGCCAGCGCCGCTATGTCGAGTCGCTGTCCTCGTACGCGCGACAGTTTCTCGGCGTGCAGAAGAAACCCGACGTTGACGATATCGAAGGGCTCTCGCCGGCGATCTCGATCGAGCAGAAGGGCACGTCTCACAACCCGCGCTCGACGGTGGGCACGGTAACTGAGATCTATGACTTTCTGCGTCTTCTCTTCGCCCGTGCAGGCACACCCTACTGCCCGAAGTGCGGCAAGCCGGTGCACAGGTATTCCGTCGACGAGATCGTCGACCGTATTTTCAAAGAACATTCTGGAGCGCGCCTGGAGATCATGGCGCCGGTCGTCCGGGCGAAAAAAGGCGAGTTCAAGAACATCTTTGCGGCGCTGCGCAAGAAAGGCTTTATGCGCGTGCGCGTCGACGGCGAGATCCTCTGGCTCGAAGAGGACATTCCGCTTGAGAAGAACAAGAAGCACAGCATCGAAGTCGTTGTCGACCGCATGTCGGTTCAGCCGGACCGCAAAGGCCGTATCGCCGAGGCCGTGCAGACGGCGCTCCAGCTGGGGGAGGGATTTGTTCTCGTTGCCGCCGACGGCGTGGAGGACATGCTCACCGAACGTTTTGTCTGTCCCGACTGCGGCATCTCGCTGCCCGACATCCAGCCGGCGCTGTTCTCGTTCAACAATCCCCAGGGAGCCTGTCCTGACTGCTCGGGTCTGGGCAGCCACAGTCATTTTTCTGAAGAGCTGTCGGTCAACCCGGAGCTTTCGGTGCGCGACGGTGCGCTGCTGCCGTTCCGCGGCAAACAGTACATGATGTACCGGCTCGAGCAGCTGGCCAAAAAGATCCCGCTGGACCTCGACAAGCCTTATAAAGACCTCCCGGAAGAGCAGAAACGCATCCTTATGGAAGGTTCCGATATGCGAATGCCGCTGCTGTTCGAGCGCGGCGGTCAGGTCTCCGAGTATCAGGGACGCTATGAGGGCGTCATCCCCTGGCTGACGCGGTATTATGAAAGCACCGAGTCGGAGGCAACGGCCGAAGAACTCGAGCGCTACCGCATCGAAGACGAATGCCATACCTGCCACGGCACGCGTCTGCGTCAGGAAGCGCTGTCAGTCCGCTTCTGGGATCGGAATATCGACGAACTGACGTCGATGCCGGTCAGCGAGTTTTACGAACTCGTGCAGCAGCATAAAAATGATCAGGGGCAGAACGAAGTTGTCAGTCAGGTCGTCGTAGAGCTGGAAAAAAGACTCAGCTTCCTCGTCGAGGTCGGCGTCGGCTACCTGACTTTAAAACGCCGGGCCGATACGCTGAGCGGCGGAGAAAGCCAGCGCATCCGGCTGGCGACGCAGCTGGGCTCAAAACTTTCAGGCGTGATGTACGTGCTCGACGAGCCGACGATCGGCCTGCATTCACGTGATACGGGCAAGCTGATCGGCGCGCTCAAGTCGGTGCGCGATATGGACAACACGGTGATCGTCGTCGAACATGACCGCGACACGATGCTCGCCGCAGACTACCTGGTCGAGATCGGGCCTAAGGCAGGCTCAGGAGGCGGTCAGTTGGTCCAAAGCGGCGACGCGGAAGCCTTTCGCAAGACTAATTCGCTCACGGGCCCGTATCTGCGCGGAGATGCGTGCGGCATGGTGCCGTCGCAGCGTCTTGTCCAGCCGAAAGACTGCCTGAGAGTCATCGGCGCGGCCGAGCATAATCTGAAAAAGATCGACGTGTCCATCCCGCTGCATTCGCTTGTATGTCTGACCGGCGTGTCAGGGTCGGGGAAGAGCTCGCTGATGTACGATGTCCTGTATCGGGGGCTGCGGCGCAAGATCGATCCCGATTACCGTGACCGCCCGGGAAAGCACGATGAGATCGCCGGCTGGGAAGCGCTGAAAAACGTTTCCATGGTCGATCAAAGCCCCATAGGCCGTACGCCGCGATCCAATCCGGCTACGTACACCGGCGTTTTTTCGGCGATCCGCGAGCTGTTCGCTCAGCTTCCAGAGGCCAAGCTGCGCGGTTACTCGAGCGGACGTTTCAGTTTCAACGTCAAGGGCGGACGCTGCGAAGCCTGCGGTGGTGCCGGCGAACGGCGCGTGTCCATGCTTTTCATGCCGGACGTTTATGTTGAATGCGATGTCTGCCACGGCACGCGCTACAACCGCGAAACACTGGAAGTGAAATTTAAAGGGCACAGCATTGCCGACGTCCTCAATCTTTCAGTTGACGAAGCGGCGGAGCTTTTCAAGGACCTTCCCAAGATCGCGCATAAACTTGAGTTTTTGCAGCGGGCAGGGCTGGGCTACATCCATCTGGGACAGTCGGCCCTCACGCTCAGCGGCGGCGAGGCACAGCGTGTCAAGCTCGCCAAAGAGCTGAGCAAGCGTTTCGGAGGCAACACGCTTTACATGCTCGACGAACCGTCAACGGGCCTATTCTATCCCGATGTCGAACGGCTGCTTTATATCCTGCACGGGCTGGTCGACCAGGGCAACTCGGTGCTGCTGATCGAGCACAACATGGACATCATCTGTTCCAGCGACTATATCATCGACCTTGGCCCCGAAGGCGGCAAGGGGGGCGGACGCGTCGTCGACTGCGGCACACCCCAGCAGCTGGCACAGAAAGGCAAGGGGTATACCGCCCAGGCGATCCGCGAGTATTTCAGGGAATTTAAAAAGGAGCCTGCTCATGGAAAAAAGAAAAAGACCAAGTAACGGCAAAGACACGCGTTCGTTTTCCCGCGCCGAAGGCAGGACATATGTGGACAAACGGCAGGTCAGCCGCGGGGCTCGCCGCTTTGAGAGGAAGCCGGACAGCGAGGCGCCGAAGTACGATCGCCGCCCCCTGCCGCGCCGCAGCGCACAAAGCGACGCCGACGATCTCTGCTGGGGACGCAACCCGGTGCAGACGCTTCTGCAAAACCGTCCGTCGCTCTGCCGCACCGTGTACCTTGCCGAAGGTTCTGAAGGCACGTTTTCTGACAGCATAGTGCGCTCCTGTGCCGACGGCGGCATTCAGATCAGCTTTGTCTCCCGTGACGAGCTCGATCGGCTCACGGGCGGGGCCGTTCATCAGGGCGTTGCTGCGCGGATGAAGCCCATCCCTGCGGCTGACCTCGATGACATTGCCGACAGCATCCCTCCGGATGAACCGGCGCTGATCGTTCTGCTCGATCACTGCAAGGACCCGCATAACCTCGGCGCGGTCATCCGCACGGCTGAGATCGCCGGCGCCGCCTGCGTCGTTACGCAGAACGACCGCTCCGCTACCGTCAACGGCACTGTCGTTAAGACCAGCGCGGGCGCAGCCTTTCGTCTGCCGGTTGCGCAGGTCGTCAACGTCAGCCGCTGTCTTGAACAGCTGAAAGAAAAAGGCTTCTGGGTCGTCGGGCTTGATCACAACACCACGGAAACGATGTGGAGCGCCCCGCTTCCCGAGCGGCTGGTCCTCATCGTCGGCTCGGAAGGGGAGGGGATCTCTGCTTTGACGGCAAAAAACTGTGATAAACTCGTCAAGATCCCGATGGCCGGACATACCGGCAATCTGAACGCAAGCGTCGCAGCTGCCCTGGGCATGTTCGAGTGGGCACGCGTCAACGGCTGCGGCAGAACCATCAAGCACTAAGCAGAGGAGGACATTAATATCATGAACATTGCAGAACTCCGCCCCGTCATCATCGGCGGCGGCAATCTCGGCGGCGCCGTGGCGCGCGGCCTTTTCCGCGCCGGTATCCGTCCCGTTGTCGTGCAGCACGAAGGTCCGAATTTTCAGGGACTCGTCGCCGACGGCATCGAAACATACTCAACGATCTCCGAAGCGCTGCCTTATGCAAGCGGCCCCGTTTTCATCGCGCTCAAACCGTGGCTGATGCAGCCGTACTGCCGCGAAAACGCTGATGCGCTTGCCGGCAAAACTGTCGTGTCGTGCGCGGCGCTTGTCAACCTCGATCTGCTCACAGCGTGTGCGCCGGAGTCCCATTGGGGTCGTGTGATGCCGAACATCGCTTCGGCCGTCGGCGCAGGCTTTACTGGCGTTGTCCGCGGCAGCTGGAGCGATGAGGAGACTGAGACTGTCCTTGCGCTGTGCCGCAGCTTCGGCGACGCCGTCCTGATCGCCGAAAAAGACCTTGACGGCGTGATCAGCCTCTCCGGTTCGGCCATTGCCTATGTCTTTGAGCTGCTGGAGGGATTTATCCAGGGCGGGCTTGCTGTCGGCATGAAGGCCGACGTCTCGCTCAAGGCCGGCATCGCGACGCTAAAAGGTGCAGCCGAACTGGCAGCAGCCCGCGGCCTGCATCCCGCTGCGCTGAAGGATGCTGTCTGCACCCCTGGCGGCACGACGATTGCGGGATGCCGTTCGCTACAGCAGAACGGCTTCAAGAGCGCATTTATTGAGGCGCTGGTTGCGACGGCGGAGAAATCTCAGGCAGGAACGAAGGCTTTTGCTCAGACCGCGAATAAATAAACCTTTGTAGCTCTGGCGTCGACGCGCGAATTCTATTCGATGCTCCAAAACGATAATTGCTACTTGACAGAACAGGGGCAAAACGGTAGAATCTCATACGTTGCGATGATTGCGATGGGTGATTAGCTCAGAGGAAGAGCGCTTCCCTGACACGGAAGAGGTCACAAGTTCGATTCTTGTATCACCCACCATTTTATTCCGTCTGCGCGACGGGTGATTAGCTCAGAGGAAGAGCGCTTCCCTGACACGGAAGAGGTCACAAGTTCGATTCTTGTATCACCCACCATGATTTTTGAAGAGCATCCGAGTGGGTGCTCTTTTTTGTTAGTTTGAAGGATGTATTGATTTTCATCTTTGACGATAATAATATAAATGCATAATGCTTTTTCGATCGAAGAGAGAGGGTTTTCTTCAGAAAAAGCATGGGACTGTGAGGCGATGGCGAATGATAGCCGGGGTCGGTCTTGATCTGTGTGAAATTGCGCGGATGCAAAAAGTCTGTGATTCTGAGTCGTTCTGCAGCCGCGTCTTTACAGACGGAGAACGCGAATATGCAGCGTCGCGGGCTTCGCGAAGCGAAAGCCTGGCAGGCATGTTCGCTGCCAAGGAAGCGTTTGCCAAGGCAACGGGATTGGGGCTTTCCAGAACGGGCCTGAAGAACGTCGAAGTCATTCATGACGAATCAGGACGCCCATCGCTTGTGCTCAATCCCAAAGCGGCGTTTTACGATTCGCTGCGGAACGCGCGCTTTCATCTTTCGCTTTCGCATGACGGCGGAGTGGCTGCTGCGGTCGTCATCTACGAATCAGAGGCAGAGCGATGATCCCGTGGTATGCTGCTGAAAAGGTCCGTGCGCTGGACGAGGAGCTGATCTGCTCCGGCGTCTCCGGGCTGGAACTGATGGAACGCGTTGGGACGGGGATCGCAGGTTTTATCGTCAGAGAGATTTCTCCCAAAAGCGTCCTGATCTGTGCCGGAGCAGGCAACAACGGCGGCGACGGTTTTGTCATCGCTCGTCTGCTGAACGAGCGAAACGTGCGGGTGACGGTGATTCTCAGTCACGGGGCCGAACGTTTCCGCGGCGATGCCGGCGTCAGCCTGAAAAAAATGCTTGCGTCCGGTGTCACTGTTCTGGTGTCTGCCGAGATCGACGATGAAAAACTTGCTTGGCTGTGCGCTGAACATGAGATCATTGTCGATGCTCTGCTTGGAACAGGCGCGTCCGGAAGCCCGCGCGGCGAGACGGCTCGGCTGATCGATATGATCAACGCACGCCGCTGCGGAAAGGGCGTTCTCGCTGTCGATATGCCAAGCGGCATTGAGGGCGACTGCGCCTGCATCCAGGCGCAGTGGACCTGCACAGCAGCGGCGCGAAAGCTGCCCTGCGCGACGGGGCGCGGTGCGGCTGTCTGCGGACAGATCATGCTTGTGCCTCTTGATGAGCGCGCTGAGGCGCTCCTTGCTCCTGCCGAGGCCTATGAGGCTGAGGCATCGGATATTGCTTCCATGCTCCCTGTGCGGCGTGAGGACGATCATAAAGGCAGCCGAGGCGGCGTGCTGATCGTCGCCGGTTCTGAGCGTTACCGGGGGGCAGCGCTGCTGACAGCACGCGGTGCGCTGAGAGCCGGTGCCGGACTGGTCGTTCTGGCCTCACGGGAGTCCGTTCTTGATGCGCTCGTGCCGACGCTGCCTGAAGCGATTGCTGAGCCGCTGCGCGAACCTTCTGATCTGAAGACCGTTATGGAGCGGTGGAGGAAGAGGTGTTCCGCTCTCGTCGTTGGCCCTGGACTGGATCGCGACGAGTTTGCCCGCAGGGTGAGTCACATGGCGGCACATTGGTCCGGACGTTCGCTGTGGGACGGCGACGGACTGTACTGGCTGGCACATGAAAAGCTGATTCCGGCTGACTTCTGCGTGACGCCTCATGAAGGTGAAGCGGCTGTTCTGCTTGGCGAAAAAAGGATTTCGCGTGATCGTTTCCTGACAGTTCATTCGTTAGCTGATAAAGGCTGCGGCGTTCTCCTCAAAGGCTATCGTTCACTCGTAGCTGAAGGGGACGAGGCACCGCTGATCATCCCGAGGGGAAACAGGGCCCTCTCGATCCCAGGTTCAGGTGACGTCCTGTCCGGTGTGTGCGGAGCTTTTCTTGCCGCCGGTCTGGGCAGAAAGCAAGCGCTGGCCTTGGGGGCGTGGTGTCACGGCGCCGCTGGTGAAAGGCTGGGGGCGGAAAGAGGGCTTGACGGTATTCTCGCACGCGAGGTCGCCGATACCGTGCCCATAATACTGAAGGAACTGCGTGACTTATGATAACGGTACAAACAACTCCTGACGGACAAACGTGTTTTACGATAGAAAACCTTGACGATGTCAAGACGTTTGGCAGGCTCTTGGCAGCAGCCGTGTGCCCCGGCATGTGTCTGCTCCTGGAAGGCGAGCTTGGCGCAGGCAAAACGACGCTGGTCCGCGAACTGTGCCGCGCTCTCGGCTGGAAACGGACGTGCAGTCCGTCGTTTTCGCTTGTGAACGAGTATGCACGGGCGCGGATTCCAGTTGCTCACGCTGATCTTTATCGGATCGGCAGCGCTGATCCCCGGGATTTTGGACTGGATGATTACATTGATGACGGGTGGCTTCTGATCATTGAGTGGCCGGAACGCCTGGTGAACGAAGATTTTCAGGACGTCTGGAAGTGTCGTTTTACCGTAGAAACAGACGGTTCGAGACGCCTTTGGGTATCCTCTTCCGGAACTCATGCAAAAAATGCTCTTTCAGCACTGGAGAAATCTTTGAAATGAATGGTATAATCCTTTTGGCCTTCGACTGTTCAAACAGATGGTCTTCGATCGGCCTGTGGGCGGACGGACGGCCTGCGGCAGAGTTTAATGCCGATATGGGGCGCAGGCAGGCTTCGGAGCTTCCCTGCGCGACGCAGAAGCTGCTTCAGACGAACGGTTGGGCGATTTCAGACTTGAATGCGCTCGCGGTGACCGTTGGTCCCGGATATTTCACGGGTATTCGCATCGGCATGGCATACGCTGCCGGCCTGGCTTGTGCGCTGGGTATCGATATCGTTCCGCTCAGCAGTCTGGAAGTACTGCTTCGTTCTCTGCCGCAGTGGGATACAGGCGTCAAAGTCCCGCTGATCGCTGCCTCGCGTGAGCGAGTTTTTTCCGCTGCCTGGCGTGACGGAGTTCCGCTTCTGCCGGAGAAGGAGCGTTCGCGTGACGAGCTGCTGTCAGAACTGGGGGAATGTGCTCCGCAGGCTGAACTGTGGGCTGCTGACGATCCCCGCCTTTTTGCATCCGGCGGCCGTGAAAGCGTAAAGTTCGTCGAATGCCCCAGCGGAGCCGCGGCTGCGCAGCTGGCGCGGGAAAACATCGATAAAAGTATAAAGCCGGACGGGCTGAGGGCGCGCTATCTGCGTGAACCCGGTCTAGGACGTTCTTTATAGATTTGCAGTATGGGGGAAAGTTGTTCTTATCTTTTGTGGAGGTGAAGGTGTTGGCCAAGAAGTTTGAAGTTTCAATCAACAAGCCTTGGTGCAAGGGATGCAGCCTGTGCGTGCATGTCTGCCCCAAGAAGGTTCTCGAACTGAACGAGAGAGTGAAGTGCGAGGCCGTGCGCCAAGAGGACTGCATCGGTTGCAGATCGTGCGAGAATATCTGCCCCGATCTTGCGATCACTGTGCGAGAGGAAGGGACGAACTAAGAATGGCTGAGATCAAATTCTGGCAGGGCAACGAAGCGATCGCTTTCGGCGCGCTGGCTGCGGGCTGCAGATTCTACGCGGGTTATCCCATCACTCCTTCGACCGAAGTCATGGAGACGATGGCTGTCGAACTTCCCAAGGTCGGCGGCGTGTTCCAGCAGATGGAGGACGAACTTGGCGCGATCGGCTGCGCGATCGGCGCTTCGATCACCGGCACCAAGTCCATGACGGCGAGCTCCGGCCCCGGCTTCACCCTGAAGCAGGAGAACCTTGGCCTGGCCTACGAAGCTGAAATCCCTCTGGTTGTCGTTGACGTCATGCGCGGCGGTCCTTCGACGGGACTTCCGACGCAGGGCGCTCAGCAGGACGTGATGCAGGCAAGATGGGGCACTCACGGTGACCACGGCACGATCGCGCTTGCTCCTGCTTCCGTGACTGAGTGCTATGAGCTGGCTGTTGAGGCGTTCAACCTTGCCGAGCGTTTCCGTCAGCCTGTTCTGATCATGAGCGACGCTGAGATCGGACATATGAGAGAGAAGTTTGTCGTGCCTGAGGCGAGCAGCCTGAAGGTCGTCAACCGCAAGAAACCGACAGTCGATCCTAAGGATTTTGTGCCCTACCAGGCTGATCCTGAGGACGACGTTCCTCCGATGGCCGGCTTCGGCGACGGCTACCGCTGGCACGTCACGGGACTGACTCACAACGACTGGGGCTTCCCCACGACCAATCCTGACGACATCGACAAGAAGATGCGCCGTCTGATGCGCAAGGTCGACCGCTTCCGCGACGACATTGTCAAGTACGACACCGTTGAAGCCGAAGATGCCGAGATCCTTGTCGTTTCCTACGGCAGCGTTTCGCGTTCCAGCATCCGCGCCGTTCGCGACGCCCGCGCCAAGGGCATCAAGGTCGGACACTTCCGTCCCATCACTCTGTGGCCCTTTGCTGATAAGGAACTTGAGAAGATCGTTCGCACGCAGCACGTCAAGACGGTCATCGTTCCTGAGCTGAACTGCGGTCAGATGGTGCTCGAGGTCGAGCGCGCTCTGCACGGCAAGGCGCGCGTCGTGCCGCTGAACCGCGTCGACGGCGAGCTGTTCCAGCCCACCGAGATTTTTGACAAGATCGTCGAGGAGGCGAAGTAAAATGCCCAGCAAAGAAGTTTTCGAATGGATGCGCCCCCGCTTTTTCCCTCACATGTGGTGCCCCGGCTGCGGCCACGGAATCATTCTGAACGCCCTGCTTCGCGCCGTCGTTGATCTCAAGCTCGACCCCACGCAGACCGTTTTCGCTTCCGGTATCGGCTGCTCCAGCCGTCTTCCCGGCTACGTCAACGCGAACACCCTGCACACCACGCACGGCCGTTCGCTGGCTTATGCCACCGGCATCAAGATGGCCAAGCCTCAGCTGACCGTCATCGACGTCATGGGCGACGGTGACTGCTCGGCCATTGGCGGAAACCACTTCATTCACGCCTGCCGCCGCAATATCGACATCACGGCTATCGTCATGAACAACAACATCTACGGCATGACCGGCGGCCAGATGTCGCCCACGACGCCCATCGGCGCGTATGCCAAGACGGCTCCTTACGGCGTCACCGATCCTTCGTTTGACATCTGCAAGCTGGCTGCTGGCGCCGGCGCGACCTTCGTTGCCCGTACCTGTGTTGCCAACCCCAAGGATGTCGAGATGACCATCACCAAGGCCATCAAGCATCACGGCTTCTCCGTCGTTGAAGTTGCCGGCTACTGCCACACCCAGTACGGCCGCTACAACAAGCTGAAGACGCCGACCGTCAACATCGACTACCTGAAGCAGCACATCATCCCCAAGGCCGTGGCCGACACCAAGTCGCCCGAGGAGCTGCAGGGCAAGATCGTGACCGGCGTGTTCGTCGACTCGGTGCGCGCCGAGTACACCGATCAGTACAAGGCGCTTCTTGAGCGCGTTCAGGTTAAGTAGGAGGGAATCGTCATGTCGAAACGTTTTGAAATCTGTCTTGCCGGTTCCGGCGGTCAGGGCGTTATCACCGCAGCTGTTATGGCTGGTGAAGCTGCGTCGATCTTCTGCGACAATCTGTATGCCGTTCAGACTCAGAGTTACGGTCCCGCTGCCCGCGGCGGTTCTGCCAAGGCTGAAGTCGTCATCTCTGACGAGCCGATCGACTATCCCAAGCCCGTTGCTCCCGATCTGATGATCTGCCTGACCGGCGACGCTGCCGCGAAGTACGCTCACGATGTGAAGGCAGGCGGCCGTCTCGTTCTTGACAGCTTCTCCGTTCAGGAAGTGCCGAACGTTGATGCCAACGTTTACCAGCTTCCCCTGATCGAGACTGCCCGCAACAAGGTCGGCAATGAGATCGTGACCAACATGGTCGCTCTCGGTATGGTTGCCCGCGTGCTTGAGCTCGAAGGCGTCATGCAACCCGAGGCGATGCGCAAGGCGATGCTCGATCGCGTTCCCAAGGGGACCGAAGAGCTGAACAAGAAGGCCTTTGAAGAAGGCTACAACATGTTCAAGGACGCTCCTGCGCATATCTAAAAGAATAATTGGTACGCAAAAGCCCCGTTCTCAGCACGAGAACGGGGCTTTTGCGTACACTTTATGCTGACCTCACGGCGTCCTGATGTTATAATGACCTTGAGAACAATACAGTGGGGGAGATCATGATGGAACAGATATTCATTGACAGGATGAACTCGGCGGGGCAGGGGATCGGCAAAGCAGCCGACGGACGGACCGTTTTTGTTGAAGGGGCGCTGCCGGGAGAAACGTGCGTTGCCGCGGTGCGTCAGGAGAAAAAAAGCTACATCCAGGCGCGCGTCGAGCGCGTGACAGAACCCAGTCCGCAGCGGCGCGAGCCTCTGTGCAAATGGTACCGCAGCTGCGGCGGATGTCAGCTTCAGCATGCAGAGTATGAACTGCAGTGCCGGATCAAAGCGATGCTCGCGGCAGATGCTCTGCGGCGGATCGGCGACTTTGAGATCACCGATGAGATTCCCTGTGTGCCGTCTCATAGCGAATGGCGTTATCGCAATAAAGCTTCGTTCCCGGTGCGGTCGCGCGGAACGAACGGCGCGATCGGATTTTTCAAGTCGGGTACGCACGAGATCATTCCGGTGGACCGCTGTCCTGTGATCGGTGACCGTGCCAATAAACTTTATGCAACGCTCCGCTATATGATCGAACATGGACAGTTCGACTGCTATGACGAGCGCAAGAACAGCGGCTGGCTGCGGCATGTGATCATCCGCAGCGCGCGCGACTGCGAAGAGCTTCTGCTTGTCCTCGTCGTTGCCGCGCGTCCCGAGGGCGACGCTTTGGAGTCTCTTGAAGAGCTGTACGATCATCTCAAAGCCTCGTTCCCGGAGCTGCGCGGTCTGGTCCTCAACATCAATCCCGATGAAGGCAACGTGATCGTCGGCAAAGAGTCGCTGCTTGTCAAAGGCGAGGACATGCTGACGGAACGCCTTGACCGCTTTGAGCTGGATTTCGACGGGACGGCGTTCTTCCAGGCGAACTCGGCGCAGGCGGCTGAACTGTTCCGCTATGCTGCTTCACTTGTCGAAGGTCAGAATCTTCTTGAGCTGTACTGCGGAGTCGGGGCGCTGACCGTCTTTCTGGCGCAGAAAGCGGCAAAAATCAGAGCAGTTGAAGTCTGGCCCTCGGCAGTCGCTATGGCGCAGCGCAACGTGAAATACAACCGCATCGAAGGCGTAGAAGTCATCGAAGGTGCGGCTGAGAATGTCGTAAGTCCTGAGCTTCTGGACGGTGTCGATTGCGTTGTCGTCGATCCCCCGCGCACCGGCTGCGAAAAAAAGGTAGTCGAAGCGATCGCCGCCAGCGGCGTGAAACGCGTGCTCTACATCTCGTGCAATCCTGCAACGCTCGCCCGCGACGCTGCGTTGCTGCGCGATGCCGGGTTTGCGATAGACACAAAGAGCCTGAAAGTGTTCGACATGTTCCCGCAGACGTGCCACGTTGAGACGGTGACACTTTTATCCCGCAGAAAAGATGAGCCGAGAGTACAGGTGACGATGACTTGCAAGTCTGACTAATATAGTAAAGAAACGTTTTAATAAATTAACAAATCGTATTTATGGGGATGACTCAGATGAACTATAAGGTAATTGACAGAGAAACATATTATAGAAAAGGTGTGTACCGTCACTTCTCGGAAGATTGTAAATGCTCGACATCCATGACGGCGAGAATAGATGTCACAAATCTCGCTGCATATTCCAAGAAAACAGAAACAAAGTTTTATATCAACTTTTTATATATTCTTTCAAAGGTTATGAATTCACGTGAAGATTACAGAATGGGATATCTCTGGCAGACAGATGAACTGATTTGCTATGACGTGGTCAATCCCACACAGTATGTCTTCCATGAAGACACGGAAACCTGCACCCCTGTGTATACGGAATACTTTGAGGACTATGATAAGTTCTACGCTGCTGCATTGCGGGATGTTGAAGAGGCGAAGAAGACAAGGGAATACGAGCTGGATATGCAAAATCATCCCAACTGGTTCGATGCCTCGTTTATTTCATGGCTCTCTTATGATTCACTGAATCTTGAGCTGCCCGATGGTAATCTGTATTTTGCGCCAATTGTCAATTGGGGAAAATACAGGGAAGAAAACGAAAGACTTGTCATGCCTGTAACTGTTCGGCTGAATCACGCGATTGCTGATGGTTATTTGGTCGCAAATGTATTCCGCCTTCTGGAGCAAGAAATAAAGTTGTTTGTTGGGCTTTGATTGATATATTCAAAACTGTCGAGACGGTGTGCTGCTTGTACCGCTAAAAGAATTGTTTTTTTGTGCTGTGTGAACTAGGGACGCAAGCAAATCTGAACCAACTGAAAGAAGATTGATAAATCAGGATTCGCAGAGGATTTGACTATGGAAAAAGAACTATCGGAAATGACGTTGAAAGAATTGTGGGATTTATTTCCCATCTTCCTTGTTCTGCCCGATAATCTGTGGATCGAGTATTATAAGGAGATAGAAGCCGAAATTACTGCCCTTTTAACAGGTCATCCTGTTAAAAGGATCAGTCACATAGGAAGTACCGCGATACACGGTATATGGGCCAAGAACATTGTTGATGTGATGGTTGAGATCCTTGATAGTGCTGACATGTTAAAAGTATCGCAAATTATGGAACAGAATGGTTTTATCATTATGTCTGATGAAAAAAGACGAATATTACTCAATAGGGGATACACGAAAGCGGGATTTGGGGATAAGGTTTACCATATTCATCTAAGATACGCAGGTGATAATGATGAACTGTATTTCCGAGACTACCTAAATGATCATCCTTCAATTGCAAAGGAATATGAAACCTTAAAGCTCGAATTATGGAAGAGATATGAGCATGACAGAGATGCCTATACCGATGCAAAATCTGATTTCATTCGTAAATGGACAACAGAAGCCCGTGCTGTATATGGCACAAGGTACAGATAAAGTTAAGTTTGTTGATCAGTTTCTCAATAAGTTTTATTGAGACGGTCTGCGCGCTGAGTCACAGATATACCGGCCGGGCATCGGCGTGCTGCTGATCAAAATATTGAGACATCTTTTGTTCCTGACAGAAATAGTGAACGTTGCAGACTGTTCGGGATGTCTTTATTTCTGCGTGCTTAGTCAGAGAAAAGTGGGGGGATTGCTATGCTGTTTGACAAGGAAATCAAAAAGCTCGGCTTTGGTCTGATGCGCCTGCCTAAAAAGGGCGAGGAGTTTGACATCGAGCAGATCAAAGCGATGGTCGACCGCTTTATGGCGGCCGGGTTCACGTATTTCGACACAGCCTGGGCCTACCCGGGGTCGGAAGACGCCATCCGCCAAACGCTGGTCGAGCGCTATCCGCGCGAGAGCTTCCTGCTGGCGACGAAGAACGCTGCCTGGATCAAGTGCGCGACGCGCGAGGATGCCGTTGCGCAGTTTGAGACATCGCTGAAGCAGACGGGCGCCGGATATTTCGATATGTATCTGCTCCACAATCTGGGAGAGATGCGCACGCATTTCTTTGACGATTTTGACATGTGGAACTTTGTCAGGGAGAAGAAGGCAGAGGGCAAGATCAGGCATTACGGATTTTCGTTCCACTCGACGCCGGAGGAGCTCGACGCGATCCTGACGGCTCATCCCGACGCTGAGTTTGTGCAGCTGCAGATCAATTATGCCGACTGGGAGAACCCCGCGATCCAGTCTCGCGGCGTTTACGAAGTTGCCCGCAGGCACGGAAAGCCTGTGATCGTCATGGAGCCGCTGAAAGGCGGTCTGCTCGCGTCTCCTCCGGAGGCAGTCGCTTCTGTCCTGAAAGCGGCAGAAGCGGATGTTTCGGCTGCATCGTGGGGGATCCGCTTTGCGGCGAATCTGAAGGGGGTCCTTGTTGTTCTTTCAGGGATGAGCAGTTTAGAGCAAATGGAAGACAACATCTCGTATATGAAAGATTTTGACGGACTCTCTGAAACGCAGCTCAACGTCATTGACAAAGCGCGCGAAGAACTGGCGAAGATCCCGCTGATCCCCTGCACGACGTGCAATTACTGCGCCAAGGTCTGCCCGGCTGAGATCGGTATTTCCGGCACGTTTACGGCGAAGAACATGTACACGCTCTACGGCAGTCTCGACGCAGCGAAGCATCAGGAAAACTGGCTCGTCGCCGGCCATGGCCGCAAGCAGGCTGTAAACTGTCTTAAATGCGGCGCGTGCGAAGCGGCATGTCCGCAGCACATTGCCATTCGCGAAGAACTTGCTTCTGCTGCGGAATTGTTTGGCCAAAAGTCATAGCGCGTATCGAGCAAGAGTGCTTTGGACCGTTTGATAGCGCAAAGTCTGAATTGGAACGCAGAAAGAGTTCACGAAAACCGGATATTTTTACTTTAGAGTATTGATTCACATGGATTTCTATGCTACAATCCAACCAGATTTTGGGGAGTATGGAGGGAAGAGTGGGCAGTGCCCACTCTTCGTTTTTTATAAAACGCTCCCCATGACTGCGGGGACGACGATGGATCTGGAAAAAATATCTGAAGAACTGAAAGCGCTGACTGAACGGCTTGGTTTTGAGTACGTGGGGATGGAAGCTGTGAAAGAAGCCGGCGAAAATATCCTGCGGCTCTATGCCGACAGAGAAGGCGGCATCTCCCTTGACGACTGCGAGAAGATCGCAGGTGAAGCCAACGCCTTTCTGGATGAAAAAGCTGACGAGATCGAGGGGAACTACCTTTTCGAGGTCAGTTCGCCGGGACTGGAACGGCCGCTTTTCAAACTTGAAGATTACGCCCGTTTTGTCGGACGCGTCGCGAATGTCAGACTGAAAAGCGCCTGCGAGGGGAGAAAGCGCTTCCAGGCGACGATCGAAGGCGTCCGTGATGAGAACGTGCTGTTCGACAGCGGCGGGGAACCGCTTGACGTGCCGTTTGCGGCGATCATGTCGGCCCGGCTGGCGTATATAGAACAAAAGGGACAGAAGAAAACATTCAGGAAAAACGGAGGAAAGAAATAACAATGGAGCTGGGGCCAAATTTTCTCAGTGCTATTAAGATGCTCGCTGACGAACGGAACCTTTCGGAAGAGGTGATCCTCACGAGCGTGGAAGCGGCGCTTGCGACCGCATACAGGAAATTTCGCGAAAGCAAACACGACCCGGTCGTGACGATCGACCGGACCAGCGGTACTGTTGCCATCAACGATGTCCGCAAAGTGACCGACGAGGAGGTTCCGGGCGAAAGCGAAGTCAGCGTCGAGCAGGCCCGTGAGCTTGGGTATCCCGACGCCGTTCCCGGCGATCTGGTGAAGGTCCCCGTTCTCGAAAGCCCTGCCAAGTTTGGGCGCATCGCAGCGCAGACTGCCCGGCAGGTCATCACTCAGCGGCTTAAAGACGCCGAGCGCGAAATCGTATATAATGAGTTCAACGACAAGATCGGCGATCTCGTTACCGCGACCATCTTCAAAAACGAGGGAGATCAGATCATCGTCCGCCTCAGCGACCGCAACGAGGCCGTGCTGCCCCGCGAGGAGCGGATTGCCGGTGAAAGCTACGAGCCCGGTTCCAGCATGAAGTTCTTCCTTCTTGATGTGCGCCAGTCAGGCCGCGGTCCCAGGATCATCGTCTCGCGCACGCATCCCGGCCTGCTTCGCAAGCTGCTGGAGCTGGAGATCCCCGAGATCCACGACGGCACCGTCGAGATCAAGAGCATTGTCCGCGAGGCCGGTGCACGTGCAAAAGTAGCCGTAGCTTCGTCGAATCCCGATGTTGATCCCGTCGGAGCCTGCGTTGGCAGCAGCGGCGCGCGGATCAGAAATATCAGCAGCGAGCTCTGCGAGGAGAAGATCGACATCATCATCTGGAGCGAAGATCCACTCGAGTTCATCAAAAACGCGCTCTCTCCTGCAAAGGTCATCAGCGCCGAAGAGGTGGCTGGCCAGGAACGAACGGCCAAAGTCTACGCGCCTGCGGATCAGCTCTCGCTGGCGATCGGCAAGGCGGGGCAGAACGTTCGCCTCGCGGCGCGCCTTACCGGCTGGAAGGTCGATATCAATCCCGTCGGCGGTGATGCATCAGCAGAAAACGATACGGCTGCTGCGGAGGCGAAGGATTGAGACGTTCCAGAAATCCCCGGTCATGCGTCGCCTGCAAGCGTGAGCGCCCGCCGCGCGAGATGCTCCGTGTCGTGCGTACGCCCGAAGGCGAAGCGCTTCTCGACGAAGCCGGGCGACAGTCGGGCAGAGGTGCCTATGTGTGCCCTGAGCCGCAGTGCGTGACGCTCTGTCTGAAAAAGCGCCTGCTGGAAAAATCGCTCAAGTGCGAGATCCCTGAGCAGGTGAAAGATCGGCTGAAGGAACTGGCGCATGTGAGCGAGAGCGACCTGGCCGCTGCCGACGGAGCGCTTATGGACGATGTGAAGTCGACGCTCAGTCTGGCCCGACGTGCCGGCGAACTGGTGATCGGCCAGGACCGAGTGCTCGACGCTCTTTCAGCGGGACAGCTGCTGCTGGTGCTGCTGACGCACGACCATTCGGAAACACTTGCGCGCTCGCTTGCATCACGTGAGGCGGATACGCGCGTTTTGACAGAGGTAAGCCGTCTGGAACTCGGACACCTTTTGGGTCTGCGACAGGCTCAGATCGTTGCGCTCCCGGCGAAGAGCGGCTTTGCGAAGAAACTGATGGAACTGCTTCCGGAAGAAGGAGGAAATGCCGTTGAGTAAGATGAGAGTTTATGAGCTTGCGAAGCTGCTCGAGATCAACAATAAGGATCTGCTGGCGCTGATGGCGGAACTGAATATCTCTGTCAAGTCGCATATGAGCACGATCGACGACGACGAGATCCAGACCATTGAAAAGGCGCTTGAAAAGAGCAAAAAGGCGGAAGAGCCGGCTGAACCGGCTCTTCCGGTCAAGGAACCTGAAAAGCCGAAGGCTCCCGAAAAGAAGGCCGAACAGCCCAAGAAGCCTGAACCTGCGCCGCAGAAGCAGGAAAAGAAAAGCCTGAAGATCGCCCATGACCGCAGCGTCAAGGATCTGGCCGACGCTCTTGGCATTTCCGCCGGACAGGCCGTCAAGCATCTTATGGCTGCGGGAATGATGACTCCCGCTTCTGCTCCTCTGAACGACGACATCCTCCTGATCCTCAGCGATGCCTGCAATGCCGACATCGACTGGGACGAACCGGCGGAAGCGGAAAAGGCTCCCGAGCAGAAGCCGCAGCAGTCCGGCAAGACGCCTCTGCGCGGCACGCACCTTCAGCCCCGTTCGCCCATTGTCACTGTCATGGGGCATGTCGATCATGGCAAGACCTCGCTGCTTGATGCCATTCGCAAGACCAACGTGACGGCCCGCGAAGCCGGCGGCATCACTCAGCATATCGGTGCCTCTCACATCACCTACAATGGCAAGGACATCGTTTTCCTCGACACCCCCGGCCATGAGGCGTTCACCTCAATGCGCGCACGCGGTGCCCAGTGCACCGACATCGCTGTCCTCGTGGTGGCTGCCGACGACGGCGTCATGCCTCAGACGATCGAAGCCATCAACCACGCCAAGGCTGCTGAAGTCCCCATTATTGTCGCTATCAACAAATGCGACAAGCCTGCGGCCAATCCTCAGCAGGTCATGCAGGAGCTCAGCGGTTACGGACTTGTTGCCGAAGCCTGGGGCGGAGATACCGTCATGGTCGAGATCTCCGCAAAATCGGGCAAGAACATCGACCAGCTTCTCGAAATGATTTCCCTTGTGGCGGAGATGGAGGAGCTCAAGGCCGACCCGACCGTTTCGCCCGAGGGCGTCGTTATCGAAGCGCGGCTTGACAAGGGCCGCGGCCCCATGGCATCCGTTATCGTCCAGCAGGGCACGCTGCGCACCGGCGACCTGATCCTCTTTGACAGCTGCTGGGGCAAAGTGCGCGCCATGCTCAACGACACCGGCAAGCAGGTGAAGGAAGCGGGGCCGAGCACTGCCGTCGAGCTTCTTGGCCTGACCGGCGTTCCGCAGCCCGGTGAGCATTTCAAGCAGATCGGCAGCGAAAAGGAAGCCAGAGACCATTTCTCGGCCCTTGAGGCTGAGCGCCGTGAAAGCCAGAACTCTGCCGCCGTCAAGCGCATGACCCTTGAAGACCTCTACAGCCAGGTCCAGGAAGGCGAGAAGCCTGTGCTCAATCTCGTCATCAAGTGCGACGTGCAGGGCACGATCGAAGCCATCGTCGGCTCTCTTGAAAAGCTGGCTACCGGTGAAGTCGGCGTCAACATCGTCCATGCCGCAGTCGGCCGCATCTCTGAATCCGACATCATGCTCGCCACGGCTTCAAACGCGATCGTCGTGGGATTCAATGTTCGCCCGGAGGCAAACGCCCAGAAGCTGGCTGAAAAAGAAAAGGTTCAGATCCGCCTTTACAGCATTATTTATGAAATCATCGACGATGTGAAGGCGGCCATGGAAGGACTTCTCAAGCCGGAGATCCGCGAGAACACGCTTGGCGAAGTCGAGATCCGCAAGATCTTCAAGGCTCCCAAGGTCGGCAAGATCGCCGGCTGCCGCGTCATGAAGGGCAGCATCAAGCGCAACAGCAAAGTGCGTCTGATCCGCGACGGCGTCCTGATCTGGGATGGCACGGTGGCTTCTCTTCATCGCGAAAAAGACGAAGCGAGCGAAGTCCGCGAAGGCTTTGAGTGCGGCATGACCTTTGTCAACTATCAGGATTTCCACGAAGGCGACATGGTCGAAGTGTATGAGCTCGTCGAAGAAAAAAGATCGCTGTAAGCAGTCCAGCGAAGAATAATACGAACACCACGACGCGCCGGCGGTCTGAATGAACTCGTTCAGCGCCGGCGCGTCTGTTCATGCGCTCACGCGCGGAAAGGAGAACAGCATGCCCCGATTCAGGATGGGCAGGATCAACAGTCAGCTTCAGCGCGAGATTTCTCTGATCCTTGCACAGGATGTGCGCGACGCGAAGCTTGCTGAGGTGATCGTCACTTCAGTCGACTGTTCGAAAGACCTGAAATATGCAAAAGTTTATTACACCACGCTTCTGGAGTCCGGACGCGCAGAAATCGCCAAACTGCTGGAAAACGCCGCTGGTTTTGTGCGTGCCACGCTTGGACGGCGTCTGTCCTACCGTACGGTCCCCGAACTGACGTTCAGATTTGATGACAGCGAGGAACTGGCACGAGAGATGGACCGCGTTCTCGACAAGATAGCTGAGACGCTTCCCGAAGAATCGGAGGAAGCGGAGGAGAACAGGGATGACGGAGCCGGCGAGTGAGCTTCGGCAGATCGCTGCGGTCCTGAAAAAGGAGCCTCGCTGGCGCATTATCTGTCACATCAAGCCCGACGGCGATACGCTTGGCTGCGGCAGCGCCCTTATGACAGCGGCGCGGCTGCTTGGAAAAGATGCTGTTTGGGGCGGCGCCGATCCGATGCCGCCTTTATATCGCTTTTTGCCTCATGCTGCTGAATACGAGCAGTTGAATTCAGTTCCGGACGATGGCCGGTGCCTGATTGCCGTTGATGTCAGCACACGCGACAGGGGACTTCCTGCGGCTGACGTGCGGCTCAGCATAGATCATCATAAGGATAACGAAGGCTTTGCGCGCGAAGTCAACTGGATCGTGCCGCAGGCGGCTGCTGTGGGCGAGCTGATCTTTGAACTCGTGCAGCAGCTGGGCTGCGGTCTGACGCCGGCGATTGCTCAAGCGCTGTATGTTTCGATCGCGACTGACTGCGGCTGGTTTCGTTTTTCAAATACCACTGCCAATACGCTGCGCGTCGCATCCGTACTGGTGAAAGCCGGTGCCGTGCCGCATGAGATCGATGAACTGCTCGACTATAACGATTCGCTGGCAAAGATGCGCCTCTGGGGCCGCTGCCTGAGCCGAGCAGAAAAAGCAGGGTCCAGGTCTGTGATTTCCTGGGTGTCGCGTGATGATTTTCGTGAAACAGGGGCGCTTGAAGCCGATACCGAGGGGCTTGTCAACATGCTCACTCATGCGGCAGGGACAGATATGACCGTCCTTGTGTCTGAGACAGCACGCGGTCTGCGGTGCAGTTTTCGTTCCCGCGGCAGTATTGCGGCCAATGAATTGGCCGCGAAGTGGAATGGCGGAGGCCACCGCTATGCAGCCGGCTGTACGATCGAAGCTGCGCTTGAGGCCGGGCTTGATATGATCAGGAAGGAGCTGGAGTGTGTATAACGGCATCATCGTCCTTGACAAAATCTACGGCGCCCCCAGCCGCGCCTGTGTCAACGGCGTCGGCAGCGCTCTCGGCGGACGCAAGCAGAAAACCGGACACGCCGGCACGCTCGACACGACAGCTTCCGGCGTCCTCGTCGTGCTAGCCGGATACGCGACTCGGCTTTCGGAAGCTGTCATGAACCTTCCGAAAAGTTATGAAGCTCTGGTGACTTTCGGCTGGGAGACTTCGACCGACGACGCTTCTGGTGCACCATTGAGCGAACCTGTGCAGAAGGATTTCGATGAAAAAGCGCTCGTCTCCCTGCTGCCGGCGTTCTGCGGAGTACGCATGCAGACGCCTCCCAGGGTATCAGCCGTGAAAGTCGACGGCGCCCGCGCGCATAAACTGACGCGTGCCGGCGGCGATCCCAAGATCATGCCTCGTCCGGTCAATATCACCTCGATCAGCTATCTCGGACGCAGCCCGAAGGGGGAGGCACGGCTGCTGGTCAGGTGCCATCGCGGTACCTACATCCGCAGCCTGGCTCGTGACCTTGGCCGCGCGTTGGGCATCAGCGCGCATCTGACCGGACTGCGCCGCCTTAACGTCGGCGGTTTTACCTGCGAGCAGGGACTGCCGTACAACCCTCAGGCGCGTCCTGCAGAAGATGTCATTGCTGCCTCGATTCAGCCGGTTGAGACGCTTGCGTCACAGTATTACAGCTATGATGCCAACGCATTTTGCGAAAAGCGCCTCTCAAACGGGCTGAACGTCTATCTCAGCTTCATGCAGCGCCGCGGCGGGGGCGTCGTTCCGGTCAGCGACGGTGTGATCGTACTGGGAAAAGAGCTTTTTTGTCTGGGGGCGCTTCGCTGCGAAAAGTCCCGCTGGGTCGTCTGCCCTCAGGTCAACCTGCCGAGAGAGGCGGTTTTGCCGTGATCGTCTGTATTGGCGCGTTTGACGGGTATCATCGCGGGCATTTTTCTCTGTTTGACCGTGCTCGGAAATTGGCGCGTGAGCTTGGAACGGAGTGGATGCCCGTCACGTTTGAACCCCATCCTCGTTTTGTCCTTGGCGGACTCAAGGCCAGACTTTTTACGCCTGCTGAGAAAGCCTTTCTGCGAGCCAACTTTGACATCCCTGAACCGCTTGAGATTCCCTTTACGCGTGAGTTTGCCGCCGTCGAACCAGGATCGTTTCTCGATGAGCTGCGCGCACGGCTGACGCTTGACGGGATCGTCGTCGGCAGCGATTTTCGCTTTGGCCGCGGGCGGGCGGGTGACGGAGCCTTCCTCAGCCGCTACTGTGCGGAGCATCAGCTGAAATTTTCGCTCGTTCCACAGCTGACTGAGGCTGATGAGCCGATAAGCAGCACCCGAGTGCGCGCATTTGTCGAAAATGGTGACCTCGAAGCTGCTTCATCTCTGCTTGGGTATCCGTTCTTCATCAGCTCCGCTGTTGAACATGGAGAACAGCGCGGGCGGACTCTCGGGTATCCGACCGCGAACCTTCTGCCGGGCGAAAGCAAACTGCTTCCCGGTGAGGGCGTGTATGCAGGAGCCGCATGGAATGACGGCCGATGGTATGCAGCGGCGGTTTCTGTCGGGCGCAATCCGACTTTTCTATCGAGCGGCAATATGCGCGTCGAGGCTCATCTGCTGGACTTTTCTAAAGATCTGTACGGCCGACAGCTGTTTTTGACGCTCCTGTGCCGCCTGCGTCCGATGATTCGCTTTGCTTCTGGAGATGAACTCGCGGTGCAGATGGCACACGACTGCGAGCAGTCAAAAGAGATTTTTGCAGGAGCAGTCACACAGATCGTTACTTTTCGTCAGTCCAGTTTGGAACATTTTGCTGGATAATGAATAAAAGGTAGTCCACCGGCTTTGCCGGTGGACTACCTTTTTGTTTGGCATTTCCGTCGGTATAGAAGAACCTCCCGAGAGTGAACCGCTCAAAGCTCACCTCAGGAGGTCCTGTAATGCACGATATACACAGTTTAGATTATAGCGAGTGGAAATGCATGTATCATGTGGTATGGATTCCTAAATACCTGGGAACCTCTGACCGATACCAATTTGCTGATCTTATCAGCATTTCCTCAAGTTTTCCGGCGAGAATGGCGTCAACGATTTTCCGTCCAACTCTGAAGTTGTTTTCCATGGCAGTGGCGAAGATATCAACGGCTTCGGCATTGCCCTCGTTTGTGAGGGAGTGCGTCTGGGAATGAGGATCGTCGCCCCAGAGAGATTCCGGAGTGGCGTTATTCATGAACTCGTCCATGTTGACGCTGACGCGAACGATTATGTAGCGGTCGAGCATCCCGAGCCGTTTCAACGCGGCTCCAACGGCAGCGTCTTCCATCTCCGTCAGGGCATAAGGATCAGGACAGCCGTAGGTTTTCACCATCTTCAGTGCCTTGTTACGGCCCTGTACGCCTTTCCAGTAGTTGTCGCTCGTGACAGTCGTGCCTTTTTGCACCCGCGGGCTGCGTACTGCCCATTCCGCCCCCTTGAAAGCTTCCGACATACAGCGGCGCGTTTCTTCAGTCGTCTCTAACGGGATATCCTTGACAAGCTCATAGACACGGGTTATCAGGTCTGGATCCAGCCGCACGCAGGCAGTATCTAAGAAGTCTCTGTCCGCAAACCAGGCAACGGCCTCCCGGTCGGCCAGCTGTCGCCCGTCGATGTGATGTCCCATGTCGTAATCAACGGCAGCTGTGACAATGATTACGTCGCCCATCACGGTCGTTTCCACCGAAGAACCGGCGCAGCCGGTCGAGATCACGTACGCGCTTGAGAAGTCGAAGCGGGGATCAGTGATGATTCTCATGACACTGAGCGCCGATGTAACTTTGCCAATGCCTACGATGCCGAGCGCCACACCGTCTTTGACATAAAGTGCGTCAAGCTCGGGGTCATCAGGAAATTCGTACCTGTCACCACCTTTCAGGTAGGCATCGTAGTAATGCTGTGCCTCACCGGAAAGGTCGCCGGTGAGCTGGCCGATTTCGAATTTGGGCAGGAGGAGCACTTTTACGGGAACCCTTGCCGCGCTTTCTGCTAGACCGGCGCACGGTCCCAGGCTTACCAGCAGCACAGCAAGCACAGCTGCCCGACCTAGCCGGAGCGACCGACACAGAAAATTGTTCATATATTCAAAGGTAAAGCGCATTGTATGATCACACCTCGATTTAGTAACCCTTTCATCCGTGTTTCGCAGAGCAACGCTAACCGGACGTCTGTCAGCACAGAGAATCAATGTGCTTCTAAAGAGTGCACGTATTTCTCCAGGAGTCGGAACTGACGCGTTTTTTCAGAAGTACCGGCCGTGTCATGCCAGCCCTTCATGAACAGCTGTATTATTAGGCAGATTATATCATGAGGTAATCGTTTGTGATTTAGGCTGTTTGATTCGGGATGCAGTTCAGGACTTATAATCAAGTAGCTCCTTTTAAACGACGACTACTATCGTTTTTCAGACCGAGAACTTCTCTCATCAATTATCATCGTTTACAAGTGACTTTTACGAGATGAAGCACTGCAAACCAGTAAACATGATAGTTTATAGAAGCCCCAATCATACACATCATACACAAATTTTCAGCCTCAAAATCTGTGTATGGTTTTGTGTATAGTTTAGCAGTGGTTGAAGGTAAATTAGATCAAATACCTCATCCACGAAAAACGTTCGCCAACCCCGTGGTGAACGAAATCGGCGAACGTTTTTTGAATAACATTAAATAAGGTAAAAATGCTATAAATGGCGGCCCCGACCGTTTCATATTTCTGTGTTGAGCCTTGAAAATACTCAAAAAAGACTACTTTTTAGAAATCTGTTGTGTACGGTTTTGTGTATGTTCACAACAAGGATGTTACAGGAGCAAAAGGGCATTATTGCTTATGCTGGCTGTATAGAATTCCCCTCGATGCCGCATTGTTAACGTCAGTTGGCATTACCAGCAGCCAGATCATCAAAAGAATTGTGCTTAGATGAACCTGAGCAGCTGTCGCAGCAAATAAGGCTCTTCACCGTCAGCGTGTTCAGTCATGCGGCTGTCGAACGGCGCAAAGCCGTTGTCAGCGTAAAAGTCCAGGATACGCGGTACGTCCTCGCATTCAAGAAAGCACACCATGCCGCCGAAAGAGTGCTTTCCCCTGATAATCATTTCCAAGGCAAAGTCTAAAAGATCGTTGCCTTTGATGCGTTCTTCAAGCGGGAGCGAGAAATTTTTGCCAAATTGGGCGAGCAGGTACGCTGCGGTCGTGTACGTTTGCGTCGTTTGGTCGAGGATACTGACGCGAGCCAGTTTTTTCGCAGCCGTTTTTGAAGGTAATTTAGCAACGTCGATCGAAAGCGGTTTGATTGCGAGAGCGAAAAAACCGGCTATAGCAGAGGTGTTCGTATCAATGACGAGATATGTGACAGACTGGCTCTTTTGGTGAACTCGATCGCGTTGCAATGCAAAAAGCGCTCTACATCCTTGTTCGGGCACGTAAAATGAGCGAGGAGCTTTCTGACACTTTCCACGCCCATGTATTGAGATGAATTTTCATCCAAAAGCAGACGAAGGTTAAAAATTTCGCAGTTCTTTTTAGAGATCATATTTTTCTTTCAGCCGAACGACTAATCTATCGAATTCTTCGCCTTTTTCCAGAATTTTCCCTTTCGGATTACGTGGCGGCTGATAGTGCGCTTCTGCCCAGTCGAGAGCATGGATAAACCCCTCGACGCCTTCTTTGGTGTTGATCACAAAGTTATGGGTGATGCTTGAAGTTGCCATAGCGCGACACCTCCTTGATTTCGTTTCCGCAAACATCATACCACACTGCGAGGCCTGTTCTCCTTGCCTGGTGTATAACAAGCACCACCGCCACAAGACTGTATTCCTCGCTGCGACTCTGCGTCGTAACGCTACGAGAAATGCTGACGACCGTGCAGAACGGACAGCCTTTTTCCTGTTAAATCATAACACACTCCAATCATAAACAGAACATGGGAGATGTGCACGAACAGGACGTGTGCACGTCTCCTATGTTTTGTATGCGGCAATCTTTGATTGAAACTTATTTGTCAGTAGAGGAGAGATTCAATCGAAACAATCTTCCCACCTTCGCGCCGAAACTGCATAAACGTCATCGAAACTGCACGAATGTCACTTGAATTATTGAAAGAGAGCGTCCATAATAATTATAATTATGCTTTTATATACAAAAATTGAGGGGCCGCGCTTGTGCTTGCTCCGGGGACAGAATCGTGAAGGGAGAGAGCTTTCGTGGAACTGAATATCGCGATCGTCGATGATCAGAAAGCCGACGCCGAACGGCTACGCCAAACTATTGCCGAATGGGGACCTTCCTGCGACGCTGAAAAAATGAATATCGAGTGCTTTGCGGGCGGCGAGGAGCTGCTGACGCGGTTTGAGCCGGGCGCGTTCCAGCTCGTCTTTCTCGATATCTGTATGGACCGGTTGAACGGCATCGAGACTGCTCAGCGTCTGCGCGAGAGCGACAGCCGCGTACTCATCGTCTTCGTCACCACGTCCGAAGAGTTCGCGTTCCAGGCGTTTCCCGTTCATGCCTTTGACTACGTCATCAAGCCCTACGCGGCCGAAACGCTGCATCGCGTTTTGGACGAGGCACTCCGAGTCCTCGGTGTCGCGGAGCCTTCCTTTGCCATTCGTCATGACCGTACTATCCGCGACATCCCTGCAAGCAGCATTATGGCAGCCGTTTCCCGCGGACATTCGAGCCAGTTCTTCCTTGACGATAGTGCTCCGCTCAACAGCAGTATGTCCTTTGCCGAGGTGGAGGCCCTTTTGGGTAACGAGCCGCGATTTCTGCTCTGCAACCGCGGTCTGATCGTCAACATGGAACACGTTGCTACAGTCGAAAACGGCGCTTTCGTGATGAAAAACGGACAAACGTGGCCGTTCCGCGTGCGCGGGCGAGCGCAGCTGCTGGAACAGTTCGCTCAGTATCAGATCGCCTGTCTGCGCAGAAGTTTTGCCTCGAAAGGAGAACGCCGCTGAATGGACATTTTTCTCCGTTATGCCGTTGAACTTGCCATCATCATTACCGACGCCGTTTTCATATTTCTGACCGTGCGCGGCTGGCTGCGCTTTTCTCCGCTGCACGTGGCGCTTGCCGCCGGCGTGTTTTTCCCTGTTTACATCGCGTCGGCCGCCGACATCTGCTCCCGTTTTCTTCTGCCCGTCATCCCGGCGCTTGTCGTCAGCGTCATCGTTCTCGGCGCGTTTTTTGCCTGCTGTGTCAGGCTCAGCCCCGGGCGTTTGCTGTTCTGCTTTTTCTACGCGATCATGCTGGGCGCGTTCTGCCTGCTTTTCAGTATTTTCCTAGGCGCCGACGGCGAAGCGGAAAACACGCTTTGGGAGGCGACCAAGCTGCTCACCCTGCGCGGCGGCGTCACCGCGCTCGCGCTTTCACTCGTTTTCGGCGCAGTCAACCTGCCTCTGCTGGTTCGCGGTTTTCCCGTACTGCTTGCCGACGAGCGCCTTGAGCGCATGTGGAACTTTCAGTTTCTCGTTCCCGCCGCCACCACGTTCCTCATTGCCTGGATATGCCCGATCACACCCCGCTATCTCCTTATCGGGCGGGCACGCCCCATCTCGATCCTGTTGCTGCTTCTGCTGCCGCTGTGCCTGTATCTGCTGTACGGTTTCCTCTGGTGGATGGCTGTCCTCTTTGCCGAAAGCGCGCGGCTGCAGCGGCAGACGGAGCTTCTGGGGATGGAAAACAAACGCTACGAGGAGCTGCAGAGATCGATGGAACAGTCGCGCGCTCTGCGTCACGATTTTCGCCAGCACATGCGCGTGATCGGCGAACTGGTTCAAAGCGGCCGGATCGAAGAACTGCGCGAATACTTGCGCCCGATCAACGAAGCGGCCGCGAAAGCACCGCGGGTCTTCTGCGCTAACCATTCGGTGGACGCCCTGGCCGCTCATTACGATGCGATGGCCGAAGAACAGGGAACGGCGGTCGATTGGGAGCTCAGCTTGCCGGAGCGTCTGCCTATGGCCGAAGCCGATTACTGCGCGATGCTCGGCAACCTCCTTGAAAACGCCCTGAACGCCGTGCGTGAACTGCCTTTGCGGCAGCGCCGCGTCAACGTGCTGTGCCGCACGATGTCCGACGGCATCCTGGCCCTTGCCGTCGATAACCCCTACGTCGGCGAGATAGAACGCGACGCCGACGGCCTGCCCCGTTCGCGCCGCAAGGGACACGGCATCGGCCTTGCCTCGGTTCGCGGCGCCGTCAGCCGTTACGGCGGCACGATGAGCGTGCGCACCGAAAACGGCTCTTTTACCGTTGAGATCGTGATCTATGCCGCTAAGACAGATGGAAAGCTCACTTCGGCCGATCCCTGAGCCGGCGTACCTCAGCAAAGAAACGAAGCGCGATCGATCCTACACCCCGACGGGCGATGCCTGTGCCGCTGCCCGAATGATAATGGAGGAGCACACATGAAAAAGGAACTGTATTTGATTCTGACACTGCTTATGACCACTCTGCTGCTGACGGCTCCTCCGTCGTTCGCCCTCGAACAGCTTCCCTCGCCGGGGCGCGATCTGCGCGATACTCAGGATCTTATCGAACGCCGGCGCGTTCAGCAGCGCATCGACGAGGGCCGCCGCTCGCGGGGCGTAGACGCGCCTGCATCTGCCGACGAAAAAGCGCCCGGCTCGGCGCTGCGCTTTCAGCTGAACGAGGTGACCACCGATGAATCGTCCGTGCTCACGCCCGAAGCGCTGCAAAGAATCACCGGCCCGTACATCGGCAGCACCGTCACCGTGCAGGACCTGTACGACATCGTGAGCAAGATCAACGCCTGGTACGGCGCGCACGGCTGGTTCACCTGCCGCGCCTTTCTGCCGGCGCAGACGATCAGGGGCGGCGTGGTGCACATCACTTTGATCGAGGGCAAAACCGGCAGCGTCACCCTCAACGGCGCGCGCCACACCCGCAAAAAATATGTCCGCGGCCGCCTGCGCCTGAAAGAAGACGAGATCGCCAACCTGAAAGAGCTGAACAATGATGTCCTCCGCTTCAACGCGACCAACGACGCCCAGCTCCGCCTCAGGCTGCAAGCCGGAGAAACGCCCGGCACGACCGACTACGTTCTGACGCTTGAAGAGCCGAAGCAGATCACGTTGGGCATCTTCGGCGACAACGCCGGCAGCAAAAACAGCGGCCAATACCGCGGCGGCTTTTACGTGCAGAACCGCAGCCTGTTCGGCAGCCGCGACGCGCTCTACGTGCAGGGCGTCTTCTCCGAAGGGACGACCTCAGGCGCGCTGAACTACACGTTTCCGTTCAACCGCCACGGGATGCAGGCCACTGTCGGTTACAGCGCGAACGCCGTCCGCATCGTCGACGGTGCGCTGGAACCCCTTGGCGTGAAAGGAAAAGCGCAGGAATTCGACTTTTCCCTCACCAACCCCATCATCACCAAAGAAACCCTGCGCACCACCGCCGGCCTTGACTACCGTTACCAGCACTCCAAAACGGCCTTCGCTGACGTGCCGTGGGTGAACGACACCGTCCAGACCCTGAGCGCCTGGTACGAGCACATCAATTACGGCGCAAGCAGCGTCGTTTACTGGAAGCAGGCGTACACGACCGGCTGGAGCGACGACATCGAAAAGGAGCGCGACCGGTTCGGCTACTGGAGCGGCAGTTTTTTGTGGCAGAAATCCTATCGTCACGGCCAGAACTGGACGCTCCGCAGCGCCATGCAGCTTTCCAGTTCCAACTACCTGCCGTCGGTCGAGCAGTTCACCATCGGCGGCCTGCATACCGTCAGAGGCTACAAAGAACGCCTGCTGAGCGGCGACGGCGGCATTTCCGGCACGCTGGAGTACAGTCTTCCCATGCCCAATGCGCGCGAGAGCGTGAATGCCTATTTCTTTGTGGACGCCGGCTCCGTATGGGGCGCAAGTGCCTTTGACGATCACATCCTGGCGGGCGCCGGCTTCGGGGTGAAAGCGAACGTGAATGGCTTTGTAACGCTGAACGCCTGCTTGGCCTTCCCGCTGATCCGCACGCTGAACGAAGAACGACAGGACGACGCGAGGTTCCACTTCTCGCTGACCAGCCGCCTCTGACGGCTTTTTGAATGGGGGATCTACACCATGAGCAAGAAAAGCATACGCAAAGAAAATAAGCGCAAGGCGGAGCTGAAACTGCTGTCGTCGGCCCTGGCTTTTGGGCTGATGTTCCTTGATCCTGCGGAGGCGGCGGTATCGCACAGCATTACGCGTAGCGGCGCGGCTCCCGCCGGCGATTCGGTCAGCGGAAAGACGACGAATCTGTACGCCGCCGGCATAAGCGGCAAAGTGGGCATCAACCGCTTCAGCACGTTCAACGTCGGCAACGGCCATGTCGCCAACATGCACTTCAAGCACGGCTCCGCTTCGGGCGAGACTGTCGATAAGCTCGTCAACCTTGTAGACAGCAAGATCAACGTTGACGGCGTTGTCAACGGCGTCAAAAACGGAAAAGTCGACGGCGATCTGTTCTTCCTGAGCAAGGACGGCATGGCCGTCGGCAAGACCGGCCGCATCAACGCCGGCAGCCTGACCGTGCTGACGCCGACGCAGGCGGAAATGGACGCTATGACCAATGATGATACCGTCGCGGATAAGATCGCAAACCCGGACGGCATCGCGCTGAACAAATCCGGCACGATTACAGTCGCCGGCAAGATCAGCACCAAAGGCAGCGTCAGGCTGCGCGGCGGCAAAGTCGCCGTCGGCAAGGATGCAGACGGCAAGGCCGTTGCCGGCGCGGCCATCGAGACCGGCGTGACCGATTTCAGCAGCATCGTCAACCTCGACGGCGCCGGCGCAGCCGTCACGTCCGGACTGGAAAACCTGACCGCCTCCGAGATGGCCGACGGAACGATCGAGCTCGTCTCGATGAACGCCGACGAAAACGGCGCTGAGCATCCGGCAACGCTCAAAAATGCGACGAAGCTCGTCTCCGCCGCGGGAGCGCGCGGAAAAGTCGCGCTGAAAGGCTTTAAGGGCGGTAATTCCGCCGAGCTCCCGCTCGACGCGCTCGACAAAAAAGGCGTCACCTATGATCTTGCCGGCCTTGCCCCGACGACCGGCCGCGGCCGCCTGCGCAATACAGGCAGCGTGAGCAAGACAAAGGTGGGAACGAACGAATATGAGGGCGGCACAGTCGAGCTGTATGCTCAGCGCAAGGCCAGCGGCGGTCAGATCGCCGTCAGCAACTACGAACATTTTGCCGTCAAGCAGGGCGACACGGTCAACCTGTTTTATCGCAAAAGCGCTGACGACACCGATGCGGAATATCTGGTCAATCTTGTTGACAACAAGATCCTGATCGACGGCGCCGTCAACGGCAAACTGAAAAACGGCAGCACGGGCGGCAAACTGTTCTTCCTGAGCTCGAACGGCATGGCCGTAGGCGCAAGCGGCTCGATCAACGCCGGGAGCGTTGGCCTGCTGATGCCGTCGTGGGCGGAGATGCAGGTCCTTCGTGTCAGTTCCGACGCGACCGATTTTGCCAAATACACGACCGCGATCGATACCAGCGCGATTCCCGTCTCTGCAAACGGGGCAATTTCTGTTGCCGGTCACGTCACTGCCAACGGCGGCGACGTGACGATGTTCGGCAGCGAGATCGCCGTGGACGGCACGATCGAGGCCGGCGGCAGCATCACGCTCAGCGTCGCGGCGCCGCTTCGCAGCGGCTGGCTCGATGACCAGACCAGCGAAGCACAAGGCATCATTAACGATTTTCTGAATGGCGCCTCTAATCTGACTTGGACCGTAGATTTCCTTGCCGATATCTTTGGCACGGCGGCAGACGCCATACAGACAGCGATTCAACAGGCGGAGCAGGCCCTTGATCCCAACGCACAGGTCACGGCAACGAGGGATGTCTCGCTTGGCATATCGACAGCCGATCTGAACAATATCCTTGGCTTGATGACGGGCGAATACGCCGTCTACCGCACCGGGGTGAGTATCGGCAGCGGCGCAACGCTCTCCGCCGGCGGCGCGGTAACGATCGCCGCGAGGGCTGAGAATCGCGTGCCGACGACGCTGACAGAAGTTGAGAGCATCATCAATATCAACGGCGCCGTCCAAGGAAGTACCGTGAACGTCGATGCCGTAGCCACGGCGCGCTCTGCCTCTGGCTTTATGCCGAACCTTAAGACAGGCGTGACCGCGAAGGTCAATGTCGGCGCTCAGGCAAAGATCAAGGCCACAGGCACAGCCGGAGAGAATGGAGAGGGCGGCGTCATCCTCAATGCTGAGGCATCCGCCGGCATGACGCCCGATGAAGTCGCCGCGGCCGTGGAAAGCGGCACACTCGGCGAGTACAACACGGCAAACGGCCAGCGTTTTGTCTCCAATCTCGCTGCGGAGATCAACCTTGCCGATGGCGCTGCCGAGATCGCGTCCGACCATGGCGATGTCGTGCTGAAGGCAGACACCCGAAGCGGGCTCTCTGCCCAAGATCTTGATACTGCTATGACGAATGTCCAGCAGCAGGCAATCGAGGCTCTTCAGGCGGCGGCCGCGGACAAACAAAATGGTGCGCCGATTGATCCAGTGCCCGCGTTCTCGACGGAAATGCTTGGCATCGATCCGGGCGCGCAGTTTGCGACGACCAGCGCCAAAGTGAACGTCGGCACAGGTGCACAGCTCTCTGCCGGCCGCGACATCACGCTCGACGCGTATTCCGAAAACAACTATACCAATCTCAACGAGGCCTATACCGGCTCGGCATGGAACGCGATCCCGCTCATCGGCAGCAGTCTGCCGGCCCTTCCGGCTCTGAGCTTTGCGCACGAGACAAACACCGCCGAAGTCACCGTGGGCGAACGGGCGACCCTGACAGCCGGCGGCAACGTGAATATCGACGCGAAAGCCGAGATGTTCGTTTCTGAAGGCGCGACGATGCGCATTACCCGCGGCCGCATCCTGTCGTCGGTGCTTGGCGCGGTCACAAAGAAAGCCAACGCGCTGAACAACATCCCTGTTGCTGCAGCGACCTATACCGGCGCCGACAACAGGGCAACTGTCACGATCAACGGCACGGTCAATGCCGAAAAGGATATTAGCGTCACCGCTACGGCGAAGCAGAACGTCGAAAGCGTCACAGAACTGGTTCAGAACCCGGGAGCCAACGGTTCGACCAACTTCGCGTTCGCGTTCTCCTACAACAACATTGACAATAACGCCGGAATCACGGTCGGCCAGAACTCGGTCATGACGGCCGGCGACGACCTGGTCATCCGCTCCCGTGCCGACGATGATACGTCTGTCGAGATCAAAAACAGCGCCGGAGCTTCCGCGGCCCTGATCCTGGCCCTCAACATCACTGATGCTGAATCGTATGCCAACACGACGATCAACGGATCGCTGACGGCCAATGACAGCGATCGGGATGACGACGTCAATACCATCACCAATATCTTCGGACGCGAGCTGAGTTCTCCCACGGGAGGGCTGATCGTCGATGCCGAACACACTTCGCAGCGCGTGATTGTGGCGACTGACAGCTCGATCGGGCGCATCGTTCCGTTCTTTAAGGCTTTTATGGTCACAGTCCCGAAGACCCCAACTGTTGACAACGTCAAGGGGATCGGCAAGAACCTCGGCGCGATCTTCAAGGGAGCGCTGGGTAAAAAGGGCGGCAGCAGCGGCGGCAGCAATGACAGCAAGGGGCTGCTCGATCAGATCCTCGGTTTTGAACTCAACAAAAATCTGACCGGCGGTTTTGCCGGCACGTTTGCCAACGTCGATCTTGGCGCTGCGGTCACGATCGGCAGCACCGCGTCCCTGACCAGCGGTGGCGACATGACGATCAACGCGAATTCGGAAATCGCCGACACCAACTTGCAGACGACAGGCGCCTCGCGCTCCATTGCCCATGAAAATGCCACAGTCAACGCAGCCGCTCAGGTCGCTCTGTTCGACAACACGGCAACTGTCACGATTGAAAGCGCTGAGGACGAGAAGGCGCTTATTGCCGGCGGCAATATGAACATCGCCGCCAACGCGTTCAAGGATTACGGGCGCATCCGGTCGATGGTGACAAAGGTCCGCAACTCGTATAATCAGCTCCTGTCTGACGTGCAAGATATCCGGGCGATTTATACGGCGATCAGCAAGTACGGTTTTCAGGAATTTGCCGACGACTTGCTCAAACAGACGTTTAAGGAAAAACTCGAAACGGTGACAACCTCTTTCGAGTCGCTGATGACGACAATCACAGCTCTCAAAGACAAGATGGAGGGCATCGCCGTCACTGCTGCTGATCTCAGCCAGACCAGCACCTGGGAAGCGCTTGGCGCAGGCGATAATTTTGAGGATGTCTCGGGCAACACGTCGCAGACCATCATCGGCCTGTGCCTCAAAGCAATGCAGGATGTCGCGACGATCTCCGCGGGGATCACGACGATTCAGGACACGATCCAGGGTACGTTTGACAATATCACAGCCCAACCGTCTGCCATCCAGGCCGTCGTCGCTCCGTTCACGAACACCGCGTCGTCGGCCATCGCGCTTGTGACGAGCGGGCTGGACTTTATCTCGCCGGGCAACTATTCAGACTTCTTCGTCTCGACAAAGGCCAACGATGCCAGCGCCGTGTATGATGTGGACGGTCAGACCACCGAAGCTGAAGCATCACCGCTCTCTTTCGGCGGCAATCTGAACGTCTCAACGATGAACAACATCGGCATTGTCTCGATCGGCAAACGCGACCTGACTGCCGGCGCCGATCTGAACGTTGCGGCGAACACCGAGTCGGCGTCGGTCACGCTGGCCGGCCTCCAGCTGATGCTGTTCAACGCGAAGGCGGCCGAGGGCGGCTCGGCCCTTGCCGGAACGCTGAACTTCCAGAATTCCGACCTCGACTCGATCGTCACCATCGCCGACGGCGCACGCCTGACGGCCGGAAACGCTTCCGACAACAAACTGACTGTCGAAGCCACGGGCGACAACGAGCTGTACGAGATTGCGATGAGCGCCGGCAAAGGAGCGAACGCGTTCTCTGGCGCGCTGTCGTTCATGTGGGGCCATGGCAACAACGTGGTCGCCATTGACGACGGCGTGGCGCTGAACGCCCCGGCGATCGAGGTGCTGAGCAACGGCAACACGATCGCCGCGGAGTTCGTCGGCGGCCTCGGTCTGGGCTCGTCCACGGCCTCGGCCGGCGCGTCGATCGCCGTCAACGCGTTTGGCACGAACACGGTCGCGGCGATCGCCAACGCGGCCGATACCCTTGCGCTCGTCTACGGCGATGAAGTGAAAAACGGCAGCGGCGCATACACCGGCACCTACGAGCTGACCGACGATAACACCGTCGGCGGCAAAAAGGTCAGCGACCTGCTGCCGGAGGGCGATTCGGGCCATCAGGGCAGCATCACTACCGATGCGCTGAGCGTCAAGGCCCACAACACCGGTGCGGTCGCCACGCTCACGGTCGCGGGTGCAGTAGCGATCCCCCCCGGTGACAACGCCGGTAACGATAACGGTAGCGACAAACCGATGAGCAAATTCGACTACGTCAAGAGCGCGCTCATGCTGGGCACGGCCGGCGGCCGTGAAAAAGCCGGCGTCACGCTGGCAAACAGGCTCTTCGGTGAGGGCAGCATCCTTGGCCAAGTCACGAACAAACTTGATATCCTCACGTCCCCCAACTTCAGCAGCATCAGCAGCAGCAGTCAGAAAGACAGCAACAGCGCCAGTCTGGGTGGCGTCAGCGGACAATCCGGCCTAGATGCTACGGGTGGCAGCATCAGCGATGGGACGACGACGTTCTCCATCTCGGCCGCGGGTTCTGCGACGGTCAACATCATGCAGAACAACACGATCGCGCGCGTGGACAACGTAGAAATCACGCAGAAGACACAAGCTCCCGCGCTCGATGTCGTCGCCGTTGATGCCGCGCTCAACGTGGGCGCTTCCGGTGCGCTGGCCGTCAACTGGCAGAAGAAGATGACGACCGGCGGACTGAAAAACAAGTTTGGTTTCCGTAATCCCGAAGAGGCCAACAGGTTCATGGCCTATGTGGCCGGGCAGAATATCAGCAGCGAGCAGATGGACACAAGTACGACCAACGTCGGCGTCGGCGGCGCCGTCAGCGCGACGTATCTTGAGTCGGACGTCAAAGCGGAAGTGTCGCGCGTTGAAATGTCTGAGGCTAGCGATGTCAATGTCCGCGCGCTCTCTGCCGGCGGACAGGTGGCGGCCGGCGTCGGCGTTGCCGTGGCCAATTCGGGCGGAGGTAACGGCACCGCGGCTGCTGTTGAGGTCGGCGTGACGGTCAACATCGTCAACCACGATGTCGATGCCATCTTGAAGGACAGCACGATCGGCACCGGACAGGCGCATGGAAATGTAAATGTCAGGGCCATCGCCGCCGATCTCCAGTTCTCCGGCGGTATCAGCGTCGGATTAGCCAAGGGCGGTAGTAACAGTACTTCCGTCGCAGCCGGAGGCTCCATCGTCGCGTCCAATATCGTCAACAAGCTTAACGCTCAGGTAAACGGCGGTAGATACGCTGTGGGTGATATGAACGTTGAGGCGGTCGACGCGCTGGTCATGGTCAGCGCGGCGGCCAATGTCGGCGTGGCGGCCGGAAAATCGGGCGCGGCGCTGGGACTCGCGCTGGTCTACGACGGCGCGTTCAATACGGTCAATGCGTCGATCGACGGCACCACATCGATCACCGCTGACGGCGCCGTCAACGCCTACGCCCACGATCAGGGCCTGATCGGTACGATCAACAGCAACTTTATGCGCGACATCTTCAGCGACGTGACGACGCACATTCACATCCTCAAGAGCCTGGGGCTCGACATCAATATTACTTATGATAACTCTGAAGGCCCTGACGAAAACGTCGCGCCGTCCGTCACGGGGATGTCTGCCGGCTCCGCCTATTACAGCGGGCTCGACACCGAGGGGAACCGCGACCCTGATCCGGAGGAGGGGACGGAGCAGGACGATGACGACGGCACGATCAGCGAATACACGCTGGCGTCGCAGAGTTCGTATGAAGACGAAAACGGGCAGACACAGTCAGCCGCAGCGATCGATCTGAACCGCGACAAGAGCGGCAGCATCATCATCTCCGCCGCCGCTGCTGTCGATGTTTCCAAAGGTGCGGCGCTCGGCGCGTCCGTCGGCGTCAATGTGATCAAGAATAATTTCACTTCAGGCATCAGCTCTGGCGTCACGATCAACGCAGCTAACAGCGTCACTTCGCTGGCTGATTCCGATTCGTTCATCATCGGCGTCTCCGGCGGCGCGGCCGTTTCTGCCCAGAACTTTGGCGGCGCCGGCAGCATCACAGTGAACTACCTTGATGCGGATGTAAAGTCTGATCTGAACGGCACGATCAACGCGAATTCTGTCTCGTCACAGGCGACAAACGACGCGGTGATGGTCGATGTCGTCGGTCAGGTCGCGTTTGGCAAAAAGGGCGCAGCCGGTGCGGCGATCGGCGTCCAGGATCTGAGTAACTCGACCGAGGCGCTGATGTCCGGAACGGTCAGCGCCGGCACGGTCAAGGTCGACGCCAGGAGCAATGCCAATATCTACACGCTCAGTGCGGCTCTTGCTGTGTCAACGGGCGATTATGCCCTGACCGGCGCCGTGGCGGTCAGTCAGGGAAAGAACGATACGCGCGCCGTGCTCAGCGGCAGCACGCTGAATAACCTCAACAGCCTCAACGTGAGCGCGGAAGACCGCAGCGCGATCGTCTCGGGCGTCATCGGTGTCGCCGCGAGCAAAGGCACGGCCATGAGCGGCGGCGTGGCGTATACCGGCCTCGGCGGCATCAACGGACATCAGGAGGTTGCCGCTACGATCAGCAATACCGGGCTGAACACGGTCAAAAACGGTGAAAATGACGCCCGGGTCAACGTCACTGCCAACGACCACTCGACGAACGTCGCCGTTGCCCTCGGCGCCTCTGCCGGCGGCAACGTGACCGTCAGCGGCGCGGGCGCGACCTCGAACGTCTACAAGGACGCGAAAGCGTCGATGTACAACACGCATACCGGAAACGGAGCGGCGCCGATCGTGCGGATCAGCTCCGAATCCCACTCGATCAATGTGACGACGGCGTTTGCCGTCTCGGGCAGCAAGGGACAAGCAGCTGTCGGGGCGGGCGTCGCCGTCGGCAACATCAACGCCAGCGCCCTGACAGAGGTGAAAAACACCGACGGGAAAGCGTACAATGTCAAAGACTTCTCCGCATCCAGCACGTCGAATCAGACGATCGTCACCGTCGGCATCGGCGCGGCGGCGGCCAAGACGGCCGGCGTGGCGGGCAATATCGCCGTCAACCTGATCGGCAACGACACGAAGGCGACGCTCGACGGCGTCACGATCAATTCGGCGCAGAACATCGCCGTCCTTTCATACAGCCGCGACAGGATCGTCAACTTCGGCGGCGCGCTCGGCATTGCCGCGGGCGGCAACGCCGGAGTGGGCATGTCGGTGGCGTACAACCAGATCACCGGTCGCACTCAGAGCGTCGTGGCGGATTCTGCGCTCAGCGCGACCAACGCCGGCAGCGTGGCCGTGAGCCGGTCGACCCTTGAAGATGTCACCGATGCCGGCGATGCCGCCCTGGCCCTCGTCATGGCCCACAGGCCCATAGAGGCGCAACATAACGTGTCGGGCATCGTCGTGGCAGCCGACGCGCAGCATGATCTGAACAGTATTTCCATCTCGGCCGGCATCGGCGTCGGCTCCGACGTCGGCGTCGGCGTGGCCGGCAACATCGTCGTGAACCGGATCGCCGGCGAGACGAAGGCAGCCATCGACGACACGTCGGCGGAAAACAACGAGGGCAACGTCTCCGTCTGGGCGAACGACGCGACGACCGCGGTCAGTCACCTCGGCACGGCCAGTGTCGGCATCGGCGGCGGTACGGCCGGAGCCGCTGTGGGCGCCACATCCGGCACGGTTGCACTCAACCGCGACGTTATCGCGCGGATCGACGGCGGAACGGGGCAAAACAAGAAATTCAACGCCGGCACGATCGACGTTGACGCGCAGAACCGGGCTTCTGCCGTGTCGAGCGGCGCCGGTATCGCTGCCACCTTCGGCTTATACGGTTCCGGCGCAGGCTCCGGCACGGTCGGCGTCGTTGTCGTCGGCTCGAAGACCGAAGCGGCCGTCGATCACATCGACAGCACGAACAGCGGCCTGACGATCAACGCCGAACATTCCGGCTACGTCGGCAATTACAGCGCGGCAGCCGCCGTTTCCGGCGCGATCGGAACGGGCGCGGTCGGCGCGGGCATCGGCGTTGTCGTCGATACCGGCGAGACCAACGCCAAACTCACAAACAGTACGATCAATTCAGGCGCCGGTGACGTGACGATCACAGCGGACAACAGGACCAAGGTCGATTCTGTCGTCGCCGCGTTGGCCGCGGCGGCCGGCATCGGCGCGGCGGGCGGAGTCAACTTCAACGTCAACGTGCTGAACAGCAAGGTCATGACGACCGTCGGCGATTCGACGGTCAGCACGACCGGCACGTTCAAGGCGCTTTCCAACAACAAAATCGAAACGGAGTTCATCTCCGCCACAGCCACGGCGGGGGCGGTCGGCATTGGCGTCGGCATCGGCGTCGGCGTCGTCAACACCGGCGTTGTCACGGATATTTCCGGCTCGACGATCAACGCCGGGACGATCGACATCGACGCGACAGAACATCTCGATGTCGATACGGACGTGGCGCAGGCCAGCCTCGGCGGAGCGGGGTTCAATGCTAACGTCTCCGTCCTCAGCATCGGTACGGCGACGCAAAGTACTTTCGGCGGCAACGACAACGGAAAAGACAAAGTCGAGATGAGGACTATTCTCGGCACCGTCAACGGCGGCACGGCTTTTGACGGATCGCGCAACTCTGATAAGCTGACCGGCGGCGTCGCTTCGGAAAATAATCTTGGCCTGGCCTCCGGCGTCACGGTCGATAACGGCACGACTGCAAGCCAAAGCGCCTCCGGCCTTCAGGTCTACGTCAGAAATTCCACGCTCACGGCGGCGCAGGACGTCGCCATCGACGCCCAAAAGACCAACGACGCCGATCTGTTCGCCGTTCAGGCGACGATCTCCAGCACGACCGGCATCGGCGTTTCGATCGCCGACCTCAACGTCAGGAACAAAGTCGGCATCACGCTTGACAACAGCTCGATCGACGCCAAGAGCGTCGCCGTCGGCGCGAACCTGGGCGGCAGCAGCAATCTTGAGTCGTATCAGGGAGCGCTGGGCGGGACGATTGCCGTGAACGCCGCGTACAGCCGTGTCAAGACGGCAGGCGCCGTCAGCGTCAACGTGAAGGATATGAACATCGCCGCCGCGGCCGGAAACGGGAACTTCGGCTCCGTTGCGATCAGCGCCGGCGACACGTCGAAAGCGACGGTCCGATCCGTCGGCGCGGCGGTCGGCAACATTGCCGCCGGCGTCATCGCCGTGCAGTCGATCAACGACAGCGAGACGGAGATCAAATTCAAGAGCACGAAGGACAGCGCAATTACGGCCACGGGCGGCTGGGGCGGTTCCATCACCGTCGTCTCGTCGAAGAACAACGACGTCGAGGCGACCGCAGGCGGAGGCGCGCTTGGTCTCACCTCCGGCATCGGCCTGGGCGCGGAAGCCAAGGACAACGGAGAATCCCGCATCGCCATCGACGGCAGCAAATATACCTTCAAATCGACAGCCGCGTACTTCCAGGCGACTAACACGCCGCGGGCGCGCGCTCTGGCCGTCAACGCCGCGGCGGGGCTCATGGCGCTCCAGGTCTCCGAGTCAAAAGCCGACGTCAAGGCGAAAGCCGAGCTCAGCGCCGAATCCGGCAACACGTTCCAGACGGACAGCCTGAACTTTGCATCTCAGGTCGGCGACGGCAGCGCCAGCAACCCGACGGCCTACGCCAAAACCGTCGGCGTCGGCGTCAGCATGTATGGGAGCGTCAACTTGCAGGGAGCGCACGCGCTCACCGAAACGCAGAGCGTCGTAAACGTCGGCGACCAGATCTATAAGGGCCAGAGCGGACGCCTGGGCGACACGCTCCTGACGATCAGCGGCGGCAGCGACGTGACGCGCCGCGCCGACATGCGAAGCCTCACCGTGGGCGCTCTTTTTGCCACCGGCAACGGCTGGGCCGTCACAAAGGGCGAAGACACCGTTTCCGTCACGTCCGGCAGCACTTCGGGCAGCGTGGGGAACGCGAACAGCGTCAAATCGCTGAAGGTGAGCGCTTCCGGCGTCAGCGTGGCCGATGCCGAAAGCGACGGCGACGGCGGCGCGGCTATCAACGTTTCGCCTCTGGCCGCTCTGGCAAAGAACACGTTTGCCACCGGCGCGACGGCGACCGTCGACAGCACGTGGAACGTCGCCGGCGCGGCTGAGATCACGGCATCGCAGACGGACAACAGCGACGTCAGCGCGGCGGCCGTCAAGGTCGCTGGCGTGGAGGCCACAGGCGTCGGCGCGGACGTCGATATCCAGTCTGCTAACGGCGGCACGACCGTCACGTTCGGCTCGAACGCGAACATCACGGCCGGGACCGTGACGGCGAAGGCGGCGAACAACGTTTACACCGGCAAAAAGTACGATTACGCCATCGACGCCGACGTGTACAGCGCTTATGGGGCCGATTTCAACTATTCGAATCAGACGGTGAACAAGACGTCGCTCATCACCGTCGAAAGCGGCGCAATAATCACGACGAGCGGCGCGCAGGCGTACGCCGCCGAGTCGAACGCCGAACTGACGAACAAGTCCAAGGCAAACTCCGTGGCGGCGTACGCGGCCAAGTTTGCGGCGGCTACAAGCAAGACGACGTTTACCAACGGCGTGACCGTGAACGGCACGCTTGTCAACGAGGGCCGCCTGAAGGACGGCGGCATCACGCTGTCAGCTCACGACGACACCGCCTCCGAGGCGACGGCGATCACCAAGATCGTCGGTCTGGGCGCAGCAATGTCCTCGATAGCGACAAACAACGTGACGGGGACCAACACGGTGACGCTGAACGGCAGCGCCCGCAGCGCGGCCGACCTGAACCTGTACGCCGGCCGCGGCGAAAACGGCGCCAAGGGCATGAGGAAGCTGGAGACGGCGGCCGAAGTCTACAACTACACGGCCATCCCCATCTCCAATCCGGTGTCGAACTACGCCGTGAACGAGGCGAACAACGTGATCGTCGGAAACGGCGCGTCCGGCCGGGCTTCGCGTCATGTCAACATCTTTGCCGCGGGCGAAGACGAGTCGGTCATCTCGTCCACGACCGTTTCATCGTGGGTGACCGGCGGCACTGACAGCAAGTACAGTTTTGTCGGCAACACGGAAGGCGAAACGCATTACGACGGCAAGCAGGCCAGCAACGGCGCCGCGATCAACGGCAGCCTGACGGCCGGCCTGATGAACAGCGTCGAGGTGGAAATTAAAGGCACGATCGTGCCCGAGCTGTTCAACATCAACGGCACGAACACAAACGATGCCCTGAAGATCAAAGTTTTAGTCGGCGACAAACCTGATTCGCCGGCCGTGGATACGATCATAAGCGGCATCAAAAAGGGCACGATCAGCATGGCCAACACGTTCGCGGCACGGTGGAACGAGCTGCAAGAGCTGATCGAGCAGTACGGCTTGGCTGGCGATGACTCTACGGCGTTGCTTGGTTTCAAGGCGGAACTGGCGTACCTGGAAGCTCAGATGGAAGAGCTAGGCCTGATGGTCAACGGCAGCAATGGAAAGGTGCCCGTCACTGGAGGGTACGACGTGGCGGCTGTGGAGCTGCCGGCGCTTTCGGCCTCCGGCGGCAGCATCACGATCACGTCCGACACGCTGTCAGGCAGCGGCACGCTGAGGGCCAACGGCGCCCCGCAGGTGACCGTGACCAACAAGTCGAACGCTTACCTGATCCTGAACGAGATCTCGATCGGCGACGAAGGCGGCGCGGTCACATGGATCGACGCCGACGGCTTCGGCAGGAACGTCGTGAAGAACGTGACGGACAGCAGCACCCAGTACGGGTGGGGCGGCACGCTTTCGTCCAGCGAAACGACGGGCAGCACGCCGGCCATCACCGTCACAAACGAGTACAAAGGCAGCGCTGTCGATGTGAGCGTCAATGCCGCAAAGTACAAAGAACAGAGCGGCATGGATTGGGTCAATTCTGATGCTGCTGTCAAAAGCATCACGCCGGTGAGCACGATCCAGATCAACGGCGACATCGACAACCCGCACGGCGAGATCGTGATCACGAACGCTTCGACAGGCGGCAGCATCCTGATCATGGGCGCCGACATCGCCGGCCAGCAGGTGACGATGACGGCGGACGGCAGCATCACGCAGAGCTACACGGACGGCACGGTGAGCATCGGCTCGAACGCTGAGGATCTGTACGCCAGAGTCGTGCAGACGCAAAAAGAATCGATCTCTGCCACGAACCTGGCAACGGCCAGCCCCGGCACGATAACAAGGACCCGCGATCAACTGTACGCGGATATGAAGGCCGGCATTAACAACGATGCACAAATGTTATTTGCGCTGATGGGTTTTGAATTTCAATTATCGCTATGGGGCTCCAATACAAATGTGAGCTATGAGACGCTCCTTGAAAAACTGAACGGGTCTGACGCAAAGTACTGGGCGGACGTCCTGCTGGAAGAGGGCTCGGTCACGATCGGGGCGCTGAATGCGGCTTACCATGATAGCTACAATAAGCTGACCGATGAGCAAAAAAAAGCGTACGGAGCCAAATTTAACGCCTTCTACGCCCGTCTCGACACGCTGCAATCGCGTGCCGAGGAAGTGCGCAATGTCAGCGGAGCGAACGCCGCGACGGGCGGACGCATCGCCGGCGGCAGCGTGTTCCTGGCCGCGGCCGACATCAACGTGAACGGCACGATCCAAAGCGGCGCCGCCAGGTATTACGCCAACATCAGCGATACGGCGCTGAACAGGGCCCAAAACCGCGCGACGGATTACGTTTCCGGAATGTACAAGGTGAACGACGGCGGCCGCTTCGTGCGGCAAAGCGACGGCTCCTATGCCTACGAAGTGCAGGTCTATTACAACCCGTCGACGGGGCGCCTTGTTGTGGACGACATCAACGTGCAGGGCGGCAAGGTGTACCTCACCGGCCGCATCTCCAGCACCGGCGACGGCAGCATCAAGGCCCTCGACGGCGGCGCCGAGATCAGCATCGTCAACAACACCGGCGCGGCAATGGACGTGGGACGCGTCATCGACAACGATGTCGCCGGCCGTATCGAGATCACCGACACGATGAAGTCGGGCTCTATTGACGGAAAAGGACCGTACAATGCCGTCAGGACGATTTATGAGAAAGGCAAAAAGACACTATACGAATACCTTTACAACGGTCAGGAGAAACTCGGTCAATTTTCAGGGGTTGAGTTGGACGATTACGATCCGAAGTCGGGCCTCCGCTATGCGTGGGCCGAAGGCACGAAGACGACCACGAAGACGACCTATGAGCTCGACGACGTAAAGGGCGGCTGGGGCGGCTGGAACAGAAACGACCTTGATGATGCTAAGAAAGACGCCAAAGTTACCAAAACTGAAGCTCGGCCAGTCGGCCTTCCGTCCGGGACGTTCATCATGGAAACGACGGGAGACAATACCGCGTTCTATCGCCTGGACTACAGCAGCGTGAACCAGAACGAGAACACCCCGATCATCACGGGCTTTAAGCAGTGGACGAGCACAAGCGGCTTCCTCGGCTGTCACCACCACACGCACACGCGCTGGACCGAAGAAACAGGCTCCATCCAGACGTACGTGCACAGCATCAAGGCCGACAACCCGATCGGCATCAGCTTCATCGGTTCTGAGAACCCGGACATCTCCATTACCGGCGGAGGCGACGTGAACCTGAACGGCAGCATCACCGCCGTCGGCTCAAGCTCCAAGGTGCGCGTCAGCGCCAGGGCGGGGAACTCCGGCGGCTCCATCGCGCAGAAAGCCGGCACCACGATCACGGCCAACAACGTGGACCTGACGGCCTACAAAAACGTCACCGGCGGCAGCGTGACCGCCAAGGACGGTGCTTCCGGCACTGTGAACCTCAGCGTCAGCGCCGCTGTGGGCAGCGCCGCCGTGAAGGTCACCGGCAAAGCCAATGTCAACGGTGCCTCTGCCGGCGATCATCTGCGCCTCGAAGCCGACGGCGACATCACCCTGAACAGCGGCGCCGCTCCTATCGAAGCCAAGCGGATCGACCTGATCAGCACGGGCGGATCGATCGGCACGTCTGCGAACGCCGTGAAGGTCAAGGCCGGACAGGCCCCGACGGGACAGGATCCGCTGACGGCGAGCGTGAACGCCGGTGCTGCCGGCGACATCTACCTCAGCCAGACCGAGGGCGACATGCGCGTCGGCACGATCAAGGCCGGCGGCAGCGTGGGCCTGACCTCGGCGGGCGGCTTTGTCGACGCCCTGCCGGAAGGCCAGGCGAAAAACAACGACAGCATCGACGCTCTCGTGCAGCGCTGGCTCGACGCCGGTCTGATCAGGCCCGAGAGCGGCGAAAAGAGCGCGCACAGCGACAGCCTTGCCAAGGCCGTGACGGATTACGAGGAGAGGATCGCGGCAAACCTGGCGGAGTACAAGAAGTACAAGACGCTCCGCGACAAGTTTAACGATACCTCGGCGAACGAGGGCTATGCTATACTGCACGCCATGTTTGCCGGCTACGAAAACAAAACTGCGGCCGAGTGGCTGGCAGCGCAGCGGACGGACAGCGCGTCCGACTACGCGAAACTGCTTGCCGCGCGCGACGAACCGACCTACGGCTGGGACCGCCAGAAGCTGATCTACGCCATCAGCAACTCGATCATCAACAAGGAGAGCGGCAGCACGGGCGACAACGTCGACAAGACGCCGAACATCACGGCGGGAGGCAGCGTCACCCTGATCGCCAATAACGGCGGCGTGGGCAAGGACAGCGACACGGCGACGGAGATCGCGGTGACCGAGCTGAGGGACATCGAAAAGATCAAGGAACTCGCGTCCGCTTCCGCCAGCAACGTCACTGTGACCGGCCTTAAGGAAGAGACATACACGTACACCGATGCAGAAGGTGAGCATACTGCAACTCGAAACGTCGTGACCGATGATACTGTCTTCACGATCAGCGGCCAGATCCCGCTCGGCCTCAAAGCCGCCGGAGTCGTGAACGTTACGGCCGACGCGGACAATGCCGAGACGGCCAACGACATCTACATCGCGGTCCGCAACGGCGAGCGCGACATCAAAACCGGCGCCGAGACGGAGGAAACGACGTTCACGGAACTGAAGCTGGGCGCGGTCAAAACGACCGGTGACCATCGCGGCGACGTGCGCCTGCTCGGCAAAAACGGCGTCAGCAACGCCCTTGACGCCGGCGTGAACGTGACGGCCGCCAATCTCGTCATCGAAGCCGGCCAGGGCCATATCGGCGTCGATACCGGCGCGACGGAGACGGTCGATCCCGTCAGGGTCGATCTGAGCGGCTGGCTGAACGCCAACGCGGGCCAGTCCGTCTATATCACGAACGCCAATTCCCGCGTCCTGACGCTCGACGCCAGCGCCGCCGGCAAAACGCTGACGCTGAAGTCGGCGGGCGGCTTCGCTATGGCCTCTGATTCGTCGGTCGGTCAGACAAGCGGCGCGAAAGCCTATCTGAACGCCGGGACGGAGATCAACCTCCTCACGGACGCGTCTGTGGGGACTGCTGAAAGAGCGATCAACATCCTCGCCAACGGCACGCCCGTGAACGTCACAAACGCGGCCGGGACCGGCAAAGCGCAGAACGTGTACATCAGCGGCCTGACCAGCGACAACTCCACGAACGGCACGCTCCTCCTCGGCAGGATCAGCGCCTCCGGCACAGTTGAGGCGGGCAGCAAAGGCGCGCTGAACGTGGAGTT
>Ga0256405_10001413_pt1 | contig 65602 bp, 53 predicted proteins | sample RumenRJG_02DNA_FD_189096 | JGI IMG/M metagenome (GOLD analysis project Ga0256405, IMG submission 189096) | Bovine rumen microbial communities from Lethbridge, Alberta, Canada - RJG_02 | ecosystem: Host-associated > Mammals > Digestive system > Stomach > Rumen | place: Canada: Alberta... | reverse complement strand
ACCATTCAAGTCCCAAGTTTCCCTCTCCAGCAGGCCGGTTCCTCCTTTTTACAACAAAGGTAAGGAATTCTGCCTTACTAATCAAAGATTATCATATCTTTTTCTTAGACGATGCAAACTTAGAGTTTCAAGTCCGTTCATAACAATGGGACTTACATGGGATTTGCAAGGGACTTACATCGGAGTTACTTGGCAATCACTCCTATCTGTTATTTATATCAAGAATTAGAGAGATTAAGATTGGGAGTTTCATGACAGAGAGGAAAAAAAATCGGCTCACAACCTTGATGATTGCAAGCCGATGTATATTTATTATTGTATAATTTTAGAACTTATAGCCTACTGTGAAGGTGAGAGCGTTGAAGCTACCATCATCATCCTTTGCGACCTTGCTAATTCCAATATTATAACGAGCATCGAATACGAAACTGTTAAACTCATAAGAAACACCTACAGGAACAGTGAAGAATGTTGACTTATACATGTCCTTCACTTTTAAACTCTTAAATCCAAAATCGTATTCGTCATAATCATCGATCTTAGCCGTTGCAAGGAGATTCAAAGCAATACCAGCCTTAACAGCGAGACCTGGAGCTACATAATAGTTTGCAGTTACAGGGAAGTTAAAATAGTAGTTGCTGTAAATAACATCATCCTTACGTGTTTCTACGCTTGTATTATAGCCAGTTAAGTTCACGCCAAGAGCAGCACCAAACTTCTCATTGACCATATACATACCCTCAACACCAGCGGTAAGAGCAAAAGCGCCATCAGTACCTTTACCCCAATCACCAGTAGCGGTAGTGTAAGTGAAACCTACGTTTGGCTGCAAAGTGAATGAACCAGCCTCTGACTGTGCAGATACAGACAAAGCAATAAAAGCAGTAGCAATAATGGTTAATAATTTTTTCATGATTTTTTAATAATTAATTGATTTAATGTATGTTCCTACTCTATTAAAAGATTTTCGGATTCCTCTTGAATATTAGCTAAATGACTTGGAGGTTATGGGTCAGAGGGGACCGCTTCGATATAAGCATTCTTAACCTAAAAACCTGAATACATTAGAACCTTTTTTGAAAATTCCGAGTGCAAAAGTATGCTATTATCTACAGACTACCAAAAATTTTAGGAAAAATAAACAAAAATACGCACCTATTAAGTGAAAAGTGAATAGTGAAAAGTGAAAAACACTTAATACAGGTAGCCACCAGAACGAAATATGCACACAAGGGCGTTAGCCAGTATTATTCACTATTCACTATTCATTATTCGTTTCTACTTCACCCCCATAAACAGATTAAACACCTGTTCGCTGGTCTTTTGCTTGAAGCGTGAACGGCGCTTGCGGAGCGTAGCCTCACTCGTCTTGGTGATGATGGAGGCGGTGGCGTTGTTGCACCCTACGAAGATGAGGAGGGCATAGATGCACTCGTCCTCTGTGAGTTCGGGATAGGTGGCAACGAGTTTCTGCAACGGGTCGATGAACACCTCTAGGATGCTGTCGATGAGCGGCAGGCGCTCTTCGTCGGGCAGGTAGTTCTTGTCGGTGTGGTATCGCAGCTGTCGGAGCTTGGGGTATGCAGGACGTGCGAGGAATATCTCTTTCAGCACCTTGAACTGCTCAAGGTAGAGCATGGAGAGGTTCTCTTCTTTCTCTTCGGTCCATTCAACCTCTTCGCCCTGCCCTTCCCCCGTGGATGGAGAAGGGAGATCTACACCAGACTCTTCCTTATGAGCGCTTGCATGTTTCTTCACCAGCTCCTCGCGTACTACTCGGAGATTGAGGGCTTCCATTCTGCGCTGAAGGCTTTCCATGCGACGCTTGTTACGGAACATCATGAGGAGGAAAAGGAGTCCGAAGATGACTATCATGCCAAGCACGACGACAAGCCAGTGGGTGCGCTGAAGTCGGAGGTCGTTGGAGTATCTCTCACGCTGATGGCGCTCCGTAACGCTTTTGAGGTCTTCGCGCTCATGCTCTTCGAGGTACTGCCCCATATAATTTATAGCGGAATCGGCATAGATGCATGCGTCTTTGTGATGATTCAGATGCTTCTCTGCATAAAACCACCTTATATATAGTTTCGCGATAGCCTCATAGTCGTTGGGGTCGTGCATTGGAAGGCTCTTGCGGATGGCTGCGATGCAGGAGTCCCATTGTTCCTTGAACTCAAAGCATCGTGAGCGGTTGTAGTAATACTTGGCGCGGTCGGCCTGTTTCTGTGCAGGCACGCTGAATGAACGCTCGAACATTGCAAGAGCCTCATCGTATTTCTCCTGCCTGACAAGCATGGCACCGAGGTTGTTGTAGGCATCCATGATGTTCTTGTTGTCCTTCTTGGCAATGGCGAGCTCAAGCATCTTATTCCAGTAATATGCGGCGCTGTCGAATTTCAGAGGCAGGTCGGTAATGTAATAGCATGATGCGACGCGGTTATACGCGCCCAAGCGGAGGGAGTCGTTGTCGATATCCTTCATAGCCGCCACTGCTTTCTTGGCGTAGTCGAGCGATTTCTCGTTATAATCCAGCATCCAATACATGCGTGATATGCGCTCGTATGTCTTCACGAGAAGTTCGGTAGGCTTGCTCTCATCCTGAAGCGCCAGGGATTGCAGGAGCATATCGGTAGCCTCGTTAAGTGAATCGGGGTTCTTGGATGCTATAAATCCTTCTTTATACAATGCCTCTGCCTCCTGCATTCTGTTTCCGCATGAAAACAACGTCAGGAAGAAAAGGGATACTACGCCTATGAAAACAATCTTATTACTCATGATAGTGTGCAAAGTTACTTCTTTTACCCCGAAAAAGCGAAAGATTCGCGTTATTTTTCAGAAAAAAGGGACGAAATGCGTGACGAAAGCGTGACTTTACAATTCGTCACAACCTTGTCACGACATTTTCTTGGTTATTTTGCAAGATATTAGTAATTTTGCAGCAAGAAAAGAGAACGATATGAAAAGAATAATATTCGGAATCATCATCCTTGCCATAGGTGTAATGATGATGGCAAAGGCATTAGGATACGACTATTTTGACAGTATCCTTGAAGCTGACTGGAAGAAGTTCATCATTCCAGGTATAGTGTTATTGATTGGATTGAGACTGGTCTTCAGTTCATCAAACGGACATGAGCACAGCACGAATATGAAGTTGTGCGAGGTGCCTGAAGTGGAAGAAGGTGAGCCAATGAAAATCTCTGTTGCATTTGCAGGTAATGCCTACAACTTCAGAGACGAGAATTTCCATGGTGCGAAGATTGATGCCTTCTTCGGTGGAGTTAGCATGGATTTGCGTGGTGCAGACATTCAGGACGGAAGTGTGTTGGACGTTCACACGCTTTTCGGCGGAGTGGAACTGAAACTGCCTCAGAATGTAAGTCTTCAGGTTGACAGCTCCTGCTTCCTTGGCGGGGTAAGCAACAAGCACCCGCATTGTCAGGACAAGGATGCAAAGCGCCTTACCATCAAGGCAAACTGCATGGTAGGCGGCATTGAGATTCAATGCTAATATAAGGTATAGCTTAGACCCTCTAAATCCCCCTGCATAGGGGGAATTTTTTTTTGTCAGAAAAGGAGCAAGTATTTACTCCCAAAACTTTTGTCAGTAAAAACGTGTCAACAAATCGTGTCTAGCAGTGTCAACAAATCGTGTCAACTTTTCATATTCTTGCCAAAAATAATAAACCGCACTCCATTATTATTAAAATAACAGAATGCGGTCTAATTTTCTGTGCGACAATAGATTGGAATAAAAATAAGGTTGGTTCAAAGTCTATGGAAAATCAGACTTAAAACCATGTTTTTATTCCCACTCAATTGTTGCAGGTGGTTTTGAGGAGATGTCGTAGCATACGCGGTTGACACCCTTCACCTTGTTGATGATCTCGTTAGAGCACTTTGCCATGAAGTCGTATGGGAGATGTGCCCAGTCGGCTGTCATAGCATCGGTAGAGGTTACGGCACGGAGAGCTACTGGATGCTCGTAGGTGCGCTCATCACCCATAACGCCTACGGAACGAACGGTTGAGAGGAGGATTGTGCCTGCCTGCCATATCTGGTCGTAGAGGCTTACCTCTATCTCGCCATCCTTCATATCGGCAGGAACACCGGCTGCGAGAACGGCACGTGCCTGTTCGCCAGAGAGCTTTGTCTTGTACTCACGAAGTCCGCGGATATAGATATCGTCGGCATCCTGAAGGATACGTACCTTCTCAGGTGTGATATCGCCAAGGATACGTACGGCAAGACCCGGTCCTGGGAACGGATGACGTGTGATAAGGTGCTCTGGCATACCCATAGAACGGCCTACACGACGTACCTCGTCCTTGAACAGCCACTTCAGAGGCTCACAAAGCTGAAGGTGCATCTCCTTTGGAAGACCGCCTACGTTATGGTGTGACTTGATTACCTTACCTGTGATATTGAGAGACTCGATACGGTCAGGATAGATAGTTCCCTGTGCGAGCCACTTTGCGTCCTTGATTTTCTTAGCCTCTGCGTTGAACACCTCTACGAAGTCACGGCCGATGATCTTACGCTTCTGCTCTGGGTCGGAAACGCCAGCGAGGTCAGAGAAGAATTTCTCGCTTGCATCAACACCGATCACGTTGAGACCAAGACACTTGTAATCTTCCATTACATCACGGAACTCGTTCTTGCGAAGCATGCCATGATCAACGAAGATACATGTAAGGCGGTCGCCGATAGCCTTGTTGAGGAGTACGGCTGCAACGCTTGAGTCAACACCTCCGGAAAGACCGAGGATGACACGGTCATTACCTACCTGTGCCTTGAGCTCGGCAACGGTTGTCTCAACGAAAGAAGCTGCGCTCCAAGACTGCTTTGATCCGCACACGTCAACGACGAAGTTCTTGAGCAGCTGTGTGCCCTGAACAGAATGGAACACCTCTGGGTGGAACTGAACAGCCCATACTGGCTGAGTCTTGCTTGCGTATGCCGCATACTTCACGTTAGCGGTACTTGCTATGCACTCAAAGCCCTCTGGGATGGCTGTGATGGTGTCGCCGTGGCTCATCCATACCTGTGAGTTGTCGTCGAAGCCCTTGAAGAGGATGTTGCTCTTGTCGATAAAACCGAGGTTGGCACGACCATACTCGCGAGAGTCAGCCTTCTCAACCTTGCCACCGAGGGTGTGACTGATAAACTGGGCACCGTAGCAGATGCCGAGAACTGGCAGACGGCCAATGAAGCGGTCAAGGTTTACCTTGAATGCCTCTGGATCATGCACGGAATAAGGAGAGCCGGAAAGGATAACGCCGATAACGTCCTTGTCATCCTCCGGGTACTTATTGTAAGGCATGATTTCACAGAACGTGTCAAGCTCACGAACACGACGTCCAATGAGCTGAGTGGTCTGACTGCCAAAGTCTAAGATGATTATTTTCTGCATAAATTAAGCCTAACCAAGCCTTCCCAAAGGGAAGGATGTTTTATACATCATTTCGCTTACGAAGACTTGATTGATATTAATTGATTGTTTTTAAAAATTCAAAAGCATTGTCCAACGTGTCGAGCTTTCCTACATCAAGAAGTTGTAAATCGGATTTCAGATAGCCCTTTATCTTCCTCTCTGCACAGCGGTTGAGGTAGAAGTCTATGATTGGGAATTTCTCCGGCCATTGCTCCATGTCGGCAAAGAGACGCGGTGAGAAAGCGTGGATGCCGGAAAAGGCGAACATATGGCAGACCCTCACCCCGCTCTCCCTTAAAGGGAGAGAGCCGCTACCGCCTTCAAAGTCTCCCTTTAAGGGAGATTTAGAGGGTCTTCTAATCTCTGGATACGGACTTTTCACTTCACCTGTCTCGATATTTGTCCAGCCGACGAGATTCATATCTTCATCGAAGAGGAGGTAGCGTTTTGTCTTGCGCTCGCTTACCAAGAGCATGGCATCGGCATCGCCAATATTATCGTAGAAAGCACCGAGATCCACATTTGAGAGGATATCCACGTTATGAATCAGTATCGGGGCATCAGCATTGAATAAGCCCTGCGCCTTACGGATGCCACCGCCAGTCTCAAGCAGTTGCTCTGACTCATCGGAGATGCTGATTTTCACGTCATAATGCGATTGCAGGAGGCTGAGGAAATTACAAATCTGAGCCGATTTATGATGCACGTTGACAACCACGTTCCTGATGCCGGCATCAAGCAGTCGTTCAAGAACAATCTGAAGCAGAGGCTTGTCCCCTACAGGCACCAAAGCCTTAGGGATAACATCGGTTAGCGGTTTAAGACGGGTACCCATCCCTGCCGCAAAAATCATTGCTTGCTTCATTTTCTTATGGTTGAAAATTTGGTTAAAAGTTGAAAAGATGAAGGATGAGAGTTTATTACTATCAAAGTTAATTCCATCAAACCCTATTCCTTATTCTTCCATCCCTATTCCATTGGGATGCAAAGTTTATCTTCGCACAAAGAAAAAATGCGTGTCAGCCCTCAAGGCTGGCGCATGGTCTTTTGATTTTCTGCCGTGCAAAGTTATGAAAATAAATCGAGAAAATGACATTCTTTTATAAAAAAGTCATATAAAATAGGTAATTTACATAACAAACTTAAAAATACCGGATAAAGATTTGCATATTTTCCTAAATGTTTGTAACTTTGCACCCTGTAAAAAGAGCATACTTTTAAAAACATCCAAGGTTGCAATAACCGCCCTTATTTTTCAAATTCATTTTATTCACGTGAAATGAACTTTCGCTGCACAGTAAATCCGTAGCGCGGTTATTTCAAATTTTTCTTATTTATTTTTTCAAAAAAATGAAGAAATCTATATCTGATATGCTTAGTCGCAAAGGCATTCAGCCTATAAGCATGCTTACCGCATACGACTATCATACAGCTTGCACAATTGATGAAGCGGGGGTTGATATGATTCTCGTTGGCGATTCTCTGGGTAACGTGATGCTGGGTTATGAGAATACCCTTGCTGTTACCGTTGACGACATGATTCATCATGGAAAGGCTGTTTGCCGAGGTGCCAAGAACGCACTCGTGGCTATCGATATGCCTTTCATGTCATATCAGGGCTCTGTATATGATGCCGTGATGAATGCAGGTAGGATTATTAAGGAAACAAATTGTCAGGCTGTGAAACTTGAGGGAGGTGTGGAATATGCCGACCGTATCAAGGCTATCGTACAGGCTGGTATTCCTGTAATTGCCCATATAGGACTCACCCCTCAGTCGTTTAACACGCTCGGTGGCTATAAGGTTCAGGGCAAATCGCTTGAGGCTGCAAGAAAACTTATTTCAGATGCTCAGACAGTTTGCGAGGCAGGTGCCTTTGCCATCACACTTGAATGTGTTCCGGCAGCACTCGCATCAAAGATTACCGAACTCGTTCCAGCCCTCACCATAGGCATAGGAGCAGGCAACGGTTGTGACGGTCAGGTGCTTGTGTATCAGGATATGCTTGGCTATGCCGACGACTTCACGCCAAAGTTCGCTAAGAAATATGCCAATCTCCACGACACCATGCTTGAGGCATTCAAGCAGTATAAGGCAGATGTGGAGTCAAGGGCATTCCCTGCAAAAGAGCATACATTCGCGATAAGCGAGGAGGTATTAAGCAAACTTTATTAATTAACAATTAAAAATTAACAATTAACATGCCTTTCGCGCTCCGGCTCCCTCTCTACGGGAGAGGGCGGGGGGAGAGGCCATGGTTAGGCTAAGAATATGAAGGTAGTAAAAACAGTTAAAGAGGTTAGAGAGATCGTATCAGAATGGCGTAAAGAAGGACTCACAGTAGGCCTTGTTCCTACCATGGGTTACCTTCATGAAGGTCATCAGAGTCTGATTGTGAAGTCAGTCAGCCAGAATGACCGTACTGTCGTATCAGTATTCGTAAACCCAATTCAGTTTGGTCCTAACGAGGACTTTGAGGCATATCCACGCGATATGGAGCACGATAAGGCACTCGTTGAGAAGGCTGGCGGCGACTTGATTTTCAATCCAGAGCCATCAGAGATGTACCCTGGTCACTTCACATCTTTCATCGACACAACAGAGACCACCGAACTTCTCTGTGGTGCTGTCCGTCCAATACATTTCCGTGGCGTCTGCACAGTAGTAGGCAAGCTCTTCAACATTGTTTGTCCTGACCGCGCATACTTTGGTCAGAAGGATGCACAGCAGTTGGCTACTATCCGCCGTTTCGTTCGCGACCTTAACTTCCCTCTCGAAATCATCCCTTGCCCAATCATTCGCGAGGCTGACGGTTTGGCAAAGTCAAGTCGCAACACATATCTCTCAGCAGAAGAGCGTCAGGCTGCCCTCATCCTTTCTAAGAGTCTGAAGAAGGGTAAGGAGGCTATCGAGGCAGGTGAGAAGAACGCGAAGAAGATTATCGAGATTATCAAGACAAATCTTGAGACGGAGCCACTTGCACGTGTTGACTATGTTGAGGTGGTTGATTTCGAGAACATCCAGCGCGTTGACACCATCTCGGGCGAGACTCTCGTTGCCATTGCTGTTTATATCGGCAAGACAAGGTTGATTGATAACTTCATCACAAAATAACATTTACAATGTACAATTTACAATGAGGCATTGAGTCATATATTGTGTAGTACAGCCTTACTGCGCTAGCCAAATTGTACATTGTAAATGGTAAATGGTACATAAAATTATGGACATCACATTACTAAAAGCGAAGATCCACCGTGCAAAGGTAACACAGGCAGACCTCGACTATGTAGGTAGTGTTACGATAGATACAAAATTACTCCGCGAGGCAGGTATTTTTGAATACGAGAAGGTGCAGATTGTTGATATCAATAACGGCAACCGTTTCGAGACATACACCATCGCAGGAGAAGAGGGCTCTGGCATCATTTGCCTTAATGGTGCTGCTGCCAAATGCGTGAGCGTTGGTGATAAGGTCATCATCATGGCTTACGCAAACATGACTCCACAGGAAGCTGCATCTCATAAGCCAACCGTACTTTTCGTTGACGACGATAACAACATCGTGCGTAAGGCTAATTATGAGAAGCATGGTAAACTAAACGAACAATAAGAGACCCACCCCCAGCCCCTCCCGTAAAGGGAGGGGAGTAATTACATTTTCTAATTATGACATCCAATAACGATATTGCTAATAAGGTAGAAATACATACTACTCCCCGCCCTTTACGGGAGGGGCAGGGGGTGGGTCTTTTATCCAACAAGACCATAGTCCTCGGCGTTACGGGCAGCATAGCAGCCTATAAGATAGCCAACCTTGCATCCATGCTTGTCAAGTTGCATGCCACCGTGCATGTCATCATGACAAAGAATGCATGCAACTTCATCACGCCTATAACCTTCGAGACTATCACAGGCAACAAATGCCTCGTAGATACCTTCGACCGCAACTTCGAGTTTAATGTCGAGCATGTGGCTCTTGCCAAGCGTGCCGACCTATTCCTCGTTGCTCCGGCTTCAGCTAATATCATTGGGAAAATCGCATCGGGCATCTGCGACGATATGCTTACCACCACTATCTTCGCGACAAAGGCTCCAAAGCTTATCGCTCCTGCCATGAACACGAATATGTGGGAGAACCCAATCCTTCAGGACAACCTCAAGAAGCTGGAGCGCTATGGTTATAGCATTATACAGCCAGCATCTGGCCGTCTTGCATGTGGCGATACTGGTAGCGGAAAACTGCCATCAGAAGAGACTCTTCTTCAGCATATCCTACTCGCCATAGCTTGTGAGAAGGACATGGAAGGCAAGCGTGTACTCATCACGGCTGGTCCGACGCAGGAATCTATCGATCCTGTTCGCTATATCACCAACCATTCTTCTGGTAAAATGGGCTATGCCATTGCAAAAATAGCGGCTTTGAGAGGTGCAAAGGTGACGCTTGTTTCTGGCCCTGTTAATATTCAGGCATTCGCAGGTATCGACGTCGTTAATGTTATAAGTGCTGCGGATATGTATCGCGAGGTTACAAGTCGAAGTGCCGATAATGATATCATCATAATGTGTAGTGCGGTAGCTGACTATACCCCATCCAACTATTCCGACCAAAAGATGAAGAAGAAGGATGATGATATGTCAATTCCACTCACACGCACACAGGACATTCTCAAATATCTTGGTGAGCATAAGCCAAAAGGACAGATGCTTGTTGGTTTCTCTATGGAGACTGAGAATCTGATAGAGAACTCACGCGCAAAGCTCATAAAGAAGAATGCGGACCTTATCTGTGCCAACTCCATCTCAGAAGGCAAGACAGGCTTCGCAGTAGATACCAATCTGGTTACTCTCATCTCAAAGGAAGAGGTGAAGGTGCTTCCGCTCTGCTCAAAGGAAGAGACCGCAGAGTTAATCCTGAATGAAATAATGAAATAGCCTCTCCCCCCGCCCTCCCCCGTAGGGAGGGAGCCGGAAGGCAAAAGGCAATCCTCCAAATAAATGAACAAGAACAGCAATCCTCCATACCCCTCCAGCTCCCTCCCTACGGGGGAGGGCGGGGGGAGAGGCCGACTTATCCTCGATATAGGAAACTCCACCGTCGTCATAGCATTCTCTGATGCTGAGGGCAACATAAAAGACATATGGCGTCTGAAGACCATCAAGGGCGAGACTATCAGTTTCTTCCGTCGCGAATTGCGCGCCGCCCTCTATAATTTCGGTCTGCTGAAAAAGGACGGTACATTAGAGGAAATCGACAACATCGTGATATCTTCTGTAGTACCGGAAGTCAACGACAAGGTAACACAGGCTATCATCGACGTTACTGGCGTTACGCCTCATTTCTTCAGCCTCGACGATGCCATGAAGGTCATCAACATACAGATAGAATCACCTTCACAGCTTGGCAAGGACCGTCTTGCAGATGCCATAGGCGCTCTTTGCTACTATGGTGCTCCGGCTATCGTTATTGATATGGGAACAGCGACCACGATAGGAGTTATCAACGATAATGGCGACTTCATCGGAGGAATGATTATGCCAGGTGTCAAGACATCACTCAAGGCTCTCAGTTCCAAGGCATCACAACTACCGACAATCAACATCGAGAAGCCCCGTCACTTTATCGGGCGTAACACCCTTGAGTGTATGCAAAGCGGTATCATCTATGGAACGGCATCCATGATTGACGGTATGATTGACCGTATCATTCCTACTCTCGGAAAAGATGTCAAGATTATTGCTACGGGAGGTAATGCCCACTATGTAATATCCTACTGCAAGCACAATATCATCGTCGATAAATATCTTCAGTTCAAGGGTATAATGAAAGCCACAATTTAGTTCTTAATTCATAGTGCATAGTTCATAGTTGGTGGGCGAACGCAAACTATGCACTACAAACTATGAATTGTGAACTATGAATTATGAACTATGAACTATAAAATCGTTTTCCTCGGCTCGGGCAACCTTGCCACACATCTCTCCCTTGCGCTCAAGGCAGCTGGAGAGGACATAATACAGATTTTCAGTCGCACACAGGAGCATGCTCAGGCACTTGCAGACAAACTCCATTGTGATTCATGCGTCAGCATTAGTGATATCCGCACAGATGCTGACGTATATATCTTTTCCGTTAAGGACGATGCTCTGCCAAGTCTCATAAAACAGTTATCAAAGCACTTGGCAAGCCACCAACACCCAATCTCCCCCTCGGGGGCTGGGGGGGCTACCCATCACCCAATCTTCCTCCACACCGCTGGAAGTGTGCCCATGTCCGTTTTTTCAGAAACTATGCACTATGAACTATGCACTATGAACTATGGAGTTCTCTACCCTATGCAGACCTTCTCCAAGGACAGGAGCGTGAATTTCCGCGAGATTCCATGTTTCATAGAGGCTTGCGATAGCGATACGTTGGAAGCAATAAAGGGAATAGCCTCAAAGGTATCTGACCACGTATTGGAGATGTCATCCGAGAAGCGTAAGAAACTGCATTTAGCAGCTGTTTTTGCATGTAATATGGTAAACCATTGCTATCGTCTTGCAGAAAAGGTATTAGAAGAAGAGGGGATTGACTTCTCACTATATATGCCTCTTATACAGGAGACTGCCAACAAGGTTAAGGAACTCTCCCCACGTCAGGCGCAGACAGGTCCTATGGTGCGCTATGACAAGAAAATAATGGATGCCCAGATAGCCCTCATAAACGATGAGCGCACACGTCAGATCTACCGTCTTATGGCAGACAGCATCCACGAGGATTCATCAAAATAATTCCAGTATATTTTTTCAAACGCAGAGACGCAAAGACACAGAGCTATATAAACTTCGTGCCTTTGCGTCTTTGCATTTTAAGATTTTAATCTCTTAATTCCTTAATTTCTTCATCTTTTCCAGAGTTTCCCTTTTCCAAACGGAAATATATGTAACTGATGAGGAATAGTAGAATGCCGGCAACAAGGAAACTGACAGGACGATAGAAAGCGTTGTCAAATACGATGTCGAAGAACAGCAGTTTGCCCACGCACAACATCGTCAGTACCAAGCCATAGAGTCGCATTCCCTTGAACTTAAAGCGGAATCCTGCGACAATAAACGCGATCGCAAGCAATATGCCAGCCAACGAAACAAGATATGAAACGGCAGAGAAACGATGCATGATGACAATCAATGCCCAAGTAAACTTACCTCCATTATATATGCTTACCCAATGCTCTGGCCAATATTGCATCAGGCCATTTACTCGTTTCAGGTTGGCGACAGCCAACATAAGCGTCAACACCACGAGCAAGACGGTTATGACAGGCTCTGTGCCATCAATCAAGATAACGAAGCAGAGCGGTTCGTGACATGACAGGAGCAGGAATGTACCCAACATCAATAAGACTTCATGAGCAGCATTACAGATATTGTGAGAAAGCGGTTCCAATTCGCCACTATGCGGATTGTAAGCGAAACGGAACACTCCACAAGCCAAGACAAACAAAGCACATAATGCCCAACATTCCGCACCGTTCAGAATATCCAGTTCACCAAGCTTAAAGATAAAGAGCAGTACCAACGCCGCCAGACACAGTTTGTCGTTCCGCGAATAATGGTGTACCGTCCAATAGACGAACCATGCCAACCCTGCCAGATAAAGGCACCAAGCAAACATATCCTGTCCGATAGTATCTCCTGAACAAACATACATATTGATAGCAAACAGACCATAGGAAATCATCCTCAGTTTGCGATCAGCACAGACATTGGCAAGAGTGAAAAGCATTAACGATGCCACAAGACCTATAATCGGACCGCCGTAGACACTCGGTATCGAAATCAAAGCCATCTGCATATCATCATCAAACAACCTGACAGGCAAAACCATGATAGCCAAACCTGTACACATCAATATGAAGTTCTGACGGTTCAGAAGAAGCCACTTCCTATCAGAAAGACTTGGTAGCACCTTGAATATCAAAACCAAGAAGTATGCACATAGCAACAGATAGCAGCAATCCACATCAATCCAATTGCCGATACTCAATGTAATTATTCCCCAAGCACAACAAGCAAGAAGAATCTCCTTTTCTGCCTCTATACGATGTCGCAAAACCCATGCACCGAAGCCCAACAGCGTTGCCCAATATACGAACACGTTGCACTCCAGATAATACATAGTGATATCATCCTGACCACCAGCTACTGAGTGAAGAATCTCCAGACGAGAGACAGAAGCCAATGAATAAAGGAGTAGATATACATAGCCAAGATATCTGAATTCCTTTCTGTCGAAATAGCAACCAATGCCGAAAGCCACAAGAGCAGGAACCCAATATACGCCGCACCAACTGTTGTAGAACTCTCCGAAATTAAGTTGTGGCACATACAATGCCGTGAAGCCCACAACGATGATAATCAGCAACTTTTCAGCTACGCTGGCAGAGAAGCGGAACCTTTTCATATACAGCGCACACAAGCCTATCAATGTGCCGCTCAACAGGATGCTCCAAGCCCAGTGATTGTCGAATATCGGTTGTCCGAGGTATGCAAGAAACAGTAGAGGTACGGAAATGATTCCAACACTATTATCAAACCCTACGGCACAACACAGAAGAACCACAAGCGAAAACGCAGTAGGAATAAGGAATATCTCTTTCTTTTCTACCTCACGACTATAGATAATGATCTGTCCGACCAAGACAGCAGCTGTGGTAACGAAGATGACAAACAGCGGGAAATTATTGTTTTGGTATGCTGCCGACATCAGACACATTATCAGCGGATATTGGATAAGCAACCACGCATCCTGCTTGTATTTACGGGTGACGTTAGTCATAAACAAAGCCCCGACGCTGGCGATATATACCCACAAACCGAGGGACGAATCGCTCCATCGCCGCACTGTCATATAGGCAGCCACCAGAATACCGACATAGCAGATGTAGCAGAATATCCGCGACTTATATCGGCTGAATGCCGTCATCGCCGCTATCCAAACAACGATACACCCCATCAATCCCACTTCAGGCAGTACTTCGAGCGCAAAATGCGATACCAATGCGGTAATATAGCATCCAGCAGCACCACATCCTGCCAGAGCAGCAAAGAAATTATAGTAACGGGTTTCAGACTTCATCTTCCACATGCCCAGACCTGTGATTGCCAAACTACCGACAGCCATAAGAACGGCTTTCATCATGTTAGTCAGATGAGGTTGAATCAAACTGCCGAACAAAACCAGCGCGAAGATTATAAGCGCAGAACCAGCCACAGGGATAATCATCTTACCAATCTTTGACTCCAAAGATTTTGATTCCTTCACAGGCTCTATAGAACAAGGCTCTTCAGTAGAAGTTTCCACCTGCACGTTTTCCGGTTCTACATCCACTGTCACAACATCTGATACGACCACATCTGTAACGACTGGTTCTGTAACAATAGGCTCTACGGCCACAGGTTCCGCAACAACCTTTTCCGGAACGAATTCATCAGCAATAACGTCCTCTTCGACAACCGCTACCTCGGGCGTCTCAACAGTTATGGTTTCTGGTTCCTGACCACTCAACAAGGCCACCTTCTTCTGAAGATCAGCCACTTGCGCTTCCAGTTCGCTAACGCGCTCCTCTAAGCTATGATTTTGTTCTGATGTCTGCATAGTTATTCAACTCTCGCAAAGCTCAAGTTGTAGGTTTTTTGGGGGGTAAAAGTTTTAGGTTTTCAAGTTAAAAGGTTCTCAGGTTCTTAGGTCACAATGCCTATTTGCGATGCTGACCTCTAACCTTCCAACCTCTAACCTCCTAACCAGTAAAAGACCTTTGTTTGACTTTCGAGGACAAAATTACAATATTTTTCTGTATTCCATATATTTTTCGCCATGTTTTTGATGCTCAGATAGTAAAATACACATTCGAAGCCCTTAAATAAGCATTAATAATAATGTATCTCGACACAAGACACGACATTCGACTTTTTCTAAAAAGTAACTATTTTCATAAAACTTTTGGCAATTTCGAAATAAATCAGTATTTTTGCACACAGATACACGAGTCGTTGAAACTTGGTAATACAAATAAAATAAAAACGATGATATGAGCAAACTAATATATTTTCTCTGCTTTATCTTATCTGTATTTCCTGCGGACGCTAACGAGAACAGAAGACACATTCATGTCACTCGCAAGGGAGACAAGAAAACCCATTGAGGCGATACCGTAGCAAAAATATGGATTGAAGAGAACGGAAAGAAGAAGATTGAGGTTTGTTGGTCGGAACTGAATGCAAAAGATGAATCTGCGATCATTGATGTAATAGATAAAAACTGGGACGCAATAAACGAAATGATAAACAAAGTTTTCGCTGGCGAATCAGTTGACATTATAAAAATTCGAAAAAAATAATATTATGTGCAAGTATAAAGATGTAACAATAGGTATCAAGAAACTCGATTTCTCAGAGAAACGAGGAATGATGGCTGTCTATCTTACAGATGGTCGAGAAGTACTTGTACCAGTATCAATGTTTCCAGAGATACATAAACTCCGCAAATCACAGCGTGAAGACTACATGATTATGGACGATCAATACTTCACCTTTGATGCAATCAGCAAGATTTTCTCTGTAAAAGATGTGCTGAACTACAACTTGGCATAATCAAAAAAGCTCACATTGGTACTAGTACCATAATTGAGGAATTAATATAAACTAAAACATCAAAACAGAAGCAAAAATAAGTTATAGAGGAACTCAACAAATACTTAAAATCTAAACAAGAAACACAGTATGGCAAGAGAGAATGAAGATTCTGGATGTTTTGTTGTTACTTTTCCGTTGAAAACGGAGAAATGGCAAGAGGACAGGATTGATAAAATCCTGAACTTGCTTACTGTGCGCTATCGTGAAAAGCAGAAAACACTGTTAGACAGATATATACACTTATCCCATTCTCCAGAATTCAAGGAAGCGAAAAATGCAGGATTAAAGGCATTTCGCGACTTTATGAATGAGCATAAGTTCACGAAATTTGATATTCAAAAGGTGTTTAGCGATTCAAGTCTGTCAAAATCAGCTACCACCGACGTAATGCTTACCCATGGCATAAACTCAGACATCATGGAGGAACTATCACATCGTGCTTGGAGTGCATGGGAAAAGAAACTATACGGACAGGGAAAGTTCATCAGACTTGACAATGAAGTAAACATTTTCAAAAGCAGAAGGCATAAAGAACATATCACAGGTTTTGAATACTCATTCACAGATATGACCTTATCAATGAATGCAACAAAACCTAAGAAGCACACAATGTTCACTATTCCGTTTGTAGTAAACCGTAAAAGAGAATATGAAGCCTATGCTTTAGGTTGTGAGGTTAGAAACATCGCCATTGTGCGCCAACAGATTAGAGGCAAGAACAAATACTATGTTCAATTCTCATTTGCCGGCACTCCATACAACAAAGGTCGAAAAATAGGTACTGGCATCGTGGGTATTGACCCAGGTCCAAGTAAGATAGCCATTGTTAGCGATAGCGAAATACGCATAACTACGCTTGCCCCTTCTGTAAAGCGAGATGAAAGAGCCGTATGCCGTATGCAACGTAAACTTGACCGTAGCCGTCGTGCTACTAATCCTGATAACTACAACGACGACGGCACTATAAAGCGTGGAATAAAACTGAAATTTGAGAAATCAAATTCATACAAACGTACACAGGCGAAACTGGCTGACATGCAACGTAAACTTGCAGCCAAGCGTAAGATTGACCATAATATTCTTGCTAACGAGATAATTACTATGGGCAATGAGTTCCATGTAGAGAACAACTCTTTCAAGAGTATGCAGGCACGTAGCAAGGAAACTAAGAAGAACGACAAGGGCAAGAACTTGAGCAAGAAACGATTTGGCAAGTCTTTGGCAAATCGCGCTCCTTCTGAACTATTGACAATATTGAAGAATAAAGTCTGCCAATATGCAGATGGAGAATATGTAGATATTCCTTCGGGCGTTTCTTGCACACAGTTCGATTTTACTAATGGTGAGTTTACTAAACACGAACTGAAAGAACGCATTATAACCACATCAGACGGCTTTGTGCATGACCGGGATGCCCTTGCAGCCTTCAATATGCGCTTTGTTAATAGACAGAGAATTGAAGGCAAGAAAAAAGTCGAAAAGGACAAAGAGAACTTTGACCTTCAGGCAATGACCAAAGCCTATAAGCAGTTCTGTGCACTTGAAGAAAACATAAAAAATCGGGACAAATAATTGATGCTTCGAGCATCTAAAATATAAATTGGGAATTGTATTCCCGAAATGAGCGCTAATTGGTACAGTGGTATCATTGCTCATCAAAAGATGAATTGGAACATTAGCGAACTTCATCTCGTTTCTTCACCTTTGGTTTAGAAAGGTAATGAAGTGAAGGCTTTTTAGTACAATCATCTTACCCCTATCTTGGTGATACTATGCCCTCTGTAATTTATCAGGTGTTTATCGTCTAAAATTGAGGGGTAAATACAGGCCTTGTTGATGTTCACTCATAGTCTATTGGGTGTTTATCGTCTAAAATTGAGGGGTAAATACAGGGTCCTTACTGCAACTGCTAAAGTTGAGAAGGTGTTTATCGTCTAAAATTGAGGGGTAAATACAGGCTTCATCCGTAAGAAGCTCATCGATGTGGAGGTGTTTATCGTCTAAAATTGAGGGGTAAATACAGGAAGACATAATGATTACAATATTTCTGAACGGGTGTTTATCGTCTAAAATTGAGGGGTAAATACAGGAATAACTAAAATATTATAATGTATTTCAAAGATGTTTATCACCTAAAATTGAGGGACAAATACAGACACTTGCAAAAGTGGGAGTTCCTTTTCCATCGTAAATTCAATTATTGTAGGATATATCCGTATATTTCCTCCCAGGTACCTCCCATGTAAGTCTTATGTAACTCCTATGTAAGTCCCATTTTCCTCCCATTCATAGGAACGGATTAGAAGCGGACTTGGAACGGACTTGAAGCGAAGGAAGAGCGGACCTACAACGGAGGCAGAACGAAGGCATAACGAAGGCAAAACAATCAGGTGTAATACTCTTGAAAAGAAAAAAACAAAAAGTTTTTAGAGGGGGTATTACACCTTTTGTTGTTATAAGCAATATTTTTACTGATTATCAGCACGTTATCTGTGGTGTAATACTTTCACGAGTATTACACCAAGGATAAGACACTATCAATCAAGTTATTAATACACTCAAAACTGCAATGGTGTAATACTCGGTGTTAAAAACTTTTTGAAAAAAAGTATTACACCAGGTATTACACCAAGAAAAAGCTTACGCCCATGGCTTGGAAAGTAAATTAACACCTGTTCGAAAAAACGATAATGACAAGCAACAAGTTGCTTTTAACTGACAATAATTACCAATCTGCGCAATCTTTTTCCATAAATATTCATTTCTTATTGGTTTAAGATTGGTAAGATTGGTAATTATTGTCAGTTCAAGCACCAAAGGTGCGAATTCTTCGAATTTATTCTATTTTTATTAGTGAATCAACCCATTAACGAAATCACGGGCTGCCATTCGTTTCTTGCCGGCAATCTGGACTTCAAGGATTTCAAGCTGATAGTCGGATGCGGAGATATAAAGGTGATTCTTCTCGGCATGAATAGTGCCAGGAGCCTCAGCCTTACGGTCGGTTTTCTGAGCCTTGTATATCTTCATAACTGTCTCACGACCATCAGGAAGAGTGACGTTAGTCCATGAACCCGGTACTGGAGAGAGTCCGCGCACGAAGTCATGACATTGCTTCACGGTTTTGTTCCAGTCAATCTCACATGTCTCCTTGAAAATCTTAGGAGCCGGATGCAATTCTTCCCCTACAGGAATCATATCTTCCTGTGGAAGTGACTCTACCTTACCGTCACCTGCAATAATAGCATCAACAGTCTCAATGGCAAGCTCAGCACCGAGTTTCATAAGTCCGTCATAGACATACTCCACATTGGCATCGTCAGGTATATCAAATGGCTTCTGCTTGATGATTCTGCCAGTATCAATATCGTGATCGAGGAAGAAGGTTGTAACGCCTGTCTTTGTCTCGCCATTGATAACCGCCCAGTTGATTGGAGCAGCACCACGATACTGTGGAAGGAGGGCCGCATGAACATTAAACGTGCCGAAGCGTGGCATGTCCCATACAATCTCAGGAAGCATACGGAAGGCAACGACAACCTGCAAGTCCGCATTATAGCTACGAAGCTGCTCCACGAACTCAGGATCCTTCATCTTGACTGGCTGAAGCATAGGAATATCATGCTCAAGTGCATATTGCTTCACCTGCGACGGCTGAAGCACAGACCCATGTCGCCCTACCGGTTTATCCGGCTGACTAACAACAGCTACGACATTATATCCACCCTCAACAAGGGCAGAGAGAGTACCCACCGCAAATTCGGGGGTGCCCATGAAAATGATTCGGAGAGATGATTTATTCATATAATGAAATATTTTTAAGTGAATAGTGAAAAGTGAAAAGTGAATAATGCTTAGTGAAAAATACTGCTGGCGCAGAATGGGATTATACACATCAAAGTGCTTCCGTTCTGGTGTCTACCAGTATTTAGTATTATTCACTATTCGTTATTCACTATTCACTTTTAGTCATTCGACAAATCCGCTACCATCTTTCTGTATTGTGCATAGACATGACTGCGAGAGACGTATCCGATGAGGTGATTCTGATCGTCCATAACAGGTAACTGATGCGCGTGATATTGGTCGAATGCCTTTACCACATCCTCCATAGGATCACCAAGACGGAGTTGCGTTGGTGGGTCGCTCATCAGTTGTGAAACGTGGAAATGATGATATAGTTCTGTACGGAAAACAATATGACGAAGTTTGTTCATGTCAATCTCGCCAAGGAGATTGCCGGCACGGTCGAGGACAGGCAGAAGACTGCTACCCGACTTACTCAGAGAATGAACCAACTGCCCAAGTTCCATGTCCTTATCAACACTCACATAATCCCTTTCGATGACGCTGTCAAGGCTCATAAGCGTGAGAACGGCACGATCGGTATGGTGAGTGATAAGTTTGCCCTCACGAGCCAGACGCATGCCATAGATGCTATGAGGCTCGAAGATAAGGATTGTGAGGTATGAGCTTACGGCAGTAATCATAAGCGGCATGAAGAGATCATATCCGGCTGTGAGTTCGGCAATGAGGAAGATACCCGTGAGAGGGGCATGCATAACACCAGACATCACACCTGCCATACCAAGCAAAGCAGCATTCTTCTCAGGGAAATAAACGCCCAAATCATACATATTCCAGATGCGTGCAAAGAAGAATCCAGAGAAAGCACCGATGAAGAGTGATGGTGCGAAGGTACCACCGCAACCGCCACCACCATTAGTAGAAGCCGTTGCAAAGGACTTCGTGAGCACAATCATACCGATATAGACGATAAGCCATTTCTCATGACCATAGAACAGAGAACCGTTCATCACCTTATCCCAATCGGCCTGAGTCCTTCCATCAAGAAGAATATTGATATCCTTATAGCCTTCACCATAGAGTGAAGGGAAAAGGAAGATGAGAGTACTAAGAATGATACCTCCAAGGGCAAGTTTTGCGTAGGTATGGTTCTTCAACTTTCCGAAGATATACTCACAGGCTGTCATGGAACGGATGAAGTAGAGGGCTACGAGTCCGCAGAACACGCCCAAGAGGATATTGCTTGGCACACGCTCCACTACCCAAGGGCTATCAAGCGTGAAAGTGAACAACTGATCATTGCCTATGAAGATATAGGTGAAACACGTTGCCGTTACGGATGCAATGAGAATCGGGGAGATACTCGCCATCGTGAGGTCGATCATCAGCACCTCGATGGTGAAGACGAGTCCGGCAATAGGAGCCTTGAAGATTCCGGCAATAGCCGCCGCAGCACCACAGCCCACAAGTAGCATCAGCGTCTTGTTGTTGAGTCGGAAGAGCTGTCCGAGGTTACTTGCTATACTCGAACCTGTGAGCACGATAGGAGCCTCGGCACCTACGGAACCACCGAATCCGATGGTTATGGCAGACGCAAAGACTGACGACCAGCAGTTATGCTTCTTCAATCGGCTCTGCTTGGTACTGATGGCATAGAGTATTCGGGTGATACCATGCGAGATGTTATCCCTCACCACATACTTCACAAAGAGTGCGGTGAGCCATATACCGACGATAGGGAATACAAGATAAAGCCAGTTGAATGACTTCATATTGAATTCCGAGGTCAGCAGATGCTGTATGAAGTGGATGGCAGAATGAAGTATGAATGCCGCAATAGCCGCAAGCATACCCACAAAGAATGCAAGGACAAGCGTAAACTGCTTGTCCGACACCTTCTTCACTCGCCATTCTATGATTTGATCTATAGTCATAAAAGACCCACCTCCAAGCCCCTCCCATAAAGGGAGGGGAGTAATTACATTATATCGTTACTGAGGGTATGCTTCATTATCTGTATAATTATTTCTTAGACCTATCCCCCCAACACCATATCGTGATCAGAAAAGTGTATCTACTCCCCTCCCTCTACGGGAGGGGTTTGGGGGGTGGGTCTTTTTTATTTCCTTATCACCGTCACCTCACCATTCCCTGCAAGCTTGATGATGCTTGAAGGAACATGAGGCTCATGCTCGTTTCTACGTGACTTGCAGACGTAATCCACAGCCTCAAGGAGTTCTGGGGCGATGTCACGATAGTTCTGTGCAGCAGGCTCTCCGCTTATATTCGCACTTGTAGAGACGATAGGCTTCTGCATACGATAGCAGAGCTCCTTTGAGAAAGCCTCCCTTGTGATACGCATAGCGATGCTACCATCCTCTGCCACAAGGTTCTTGGCAAGTCCGCTGGCGTTATCAAGGATAACAGTCGTTGGCTTTGTTGGGAGATTGAGGAGATCCCATGCCACATCAGGCACGTTACGGATATAGCGTGAGATGCGCTTGTCAGAGTCGATAAGACAAATCAGCGCCTTTGAGTCATCACGCTTCTTTATCTCATACACTCTCTTCACGGCCTCCGCATTAGTAGCGTCACAACCTATGCCCCAAACAGTATCTGTCGGGTAGAGGATAACGCCGCCCTGCTTCATCACGCGAACAGCCTCAGCGATGTCGGCGGACCAGCCGTCTTTGAGAACAGCGGCCTCTCCCCCCGCCCTTCCCCGTAGGGAGGGAGCCGGAGTGCCCACAGAAGTACCTTTCCTATTTTTTGAGTCCTTGAATGAATTCTTATCGTATGCCATTTCTTTCTGGATTTTTCTAATTATCAATCTCTCTATTATCCTTGATTTATCAATCTTTAAACAGACCTCCATTCGCCTTCCGGCTCCCTCACTACGGGGGAGGGCGGGGGGAGAGGCCGTGGCCACCCTACGTATTCAACTTCGTCAGCAGCCAGCCGCCTGATATCTTCTGGAATGTGAATTCCGACTCCATACCGTTGGCGATGCCACGAACAACGAAGATCCTTGTGTTCGACGGCTTGTAAGGCTCATTGCCGTAATGGATGTTGTATAGCGTTCCCGAAGGCATCCAAGGAAGGAATGCTGGAACCTGCTCTGCCATCAGTTCACCCGTCATGCGAGAGAAGTCATCCTCCGGATCTGGACCAGAGAAAATCACCGACTCCGCAATAGAGAATGAACGGTAGGTTGAGTCTGTTACAAAGTGATTATAGAATTTCAGGAAAGCGGCATCCTCATGCTTCGCCAATGGCATAATCTTCACGCCCTGCATCTTCCACAGACCGAGCACACGATTGAACTGCCATCTCTTTACCTGTTTGTTTGCAAATGAAATCCTCTCCACATACACGCTGCCAATGGCTGTGTCCTTCACACAATCCATCTGCTTGTTACAGTTGAAAATAAGAGTATAGTAGCCCTGACGCATGAAGAAATGCTCCATACCCCATTTCGACTTCTCCACACGCGACAGCTTTCCGTAGGTGTCAACGCTGACTGGATAGTCCGTACGGTCGGTCTGAAGCCTGCGGTTTGCCGCATAGTTGAAAATGAAGTCGTCAAAGAGCTCATCAGCAGCCTTTGGCATTGGCTCATCCTCAATCAGCGCCTCCATAGAATCAGTGCCGAGAGAATCCACGAGCATCGAATCCACGCTCACAGGTTCGGTAGATGTTGTCTTTTTGTCAGTACATCCCGTACCGACAAAGAGCATCACCAAAGACATGCAAAAGACTACAAAAACAATTTTTCTCATTGAATTTACACAATTTTCAGTGCAAATGTACACATTTATTTTTATTTTATTCCTTATTTTCCAAGAAAAATATTAATTTTGCACGCAAATTTGATTTAGGTGGGTTCTAAAAATTCGCTTTGACAGATTTCGAGGCTATTTTCGAGAACAAATTACAAATGAGAGAAGGAGCGTAGCGAGCTACGTGACTGAGCGAGATTGCAATTTGAGCCGAAAAGAGACCGAAAGATGACAAAAGGCAGAACCCATATTAAGTTTAACATTACGTGGGAATTTTTCAGAACCCACCTTGTGACACTATGTTAGTAGAGAAAATAGACGCACTTCGCAAGGAAGTGGAAGCGCTGACAGCCTCCAACGCAGAAGAAATTGAGGCTCTTCGTCTGAAATACCTCAGTAAGAAAGGTGAGCTCAACGCCCTGATGGCAGACTTCCGCAACGTGGCTGCCGATCAGAAGAAGGAGCTTGGTATGAAGATTAACGAACTCAAGCAGTTCGCCCTCGATAAGATCAACGGACTCAAGGAGCAGGTTGCAACAACAGAGACTGTTGCCGACGACCTCGACCTTACCCGTACTCCCTACCCTATTCAGCTTGGCACACGCCACCCTCTCTCTATCGTCAAGAATGAGATTGTGGAGATTTTCCAGCGCATGGGCTTCACCCTTGCCGACGGTCCAGAGGTAGAGGACGACCTTCACGTGTTCACAAAGATGAACTTCGCTGCTGATCACCCAGCACGCGATATGCAGGACACATTCTTCGTGGAGCAGAGCCCGCTCAACGATGTTACTAAGAACATCATCCTCCGTTCACACACCTCAAGCGTACAGGCACGTGTGATGGAACAGGGACAGCCACCTATCCGTGTCATCTGCCCAGGACGTGTGTTCCGTAACGAGGCTATCACAGCACGCGCACACTGTTTCTTCCACCAGATAGAAGGACTCTATATCGACAAGAACGTATCGTTCACCGACCTCAAGCAGGTGATGCTCACCTTCGCACAGGAGTTGTTCGGTCCTGACACCAAGATACGTCTCCGTCCAAGCTACTTCCCATTCACCGAGCCATCAGCCGAGATGGATATCTCTTGTCATATCTGTGGCGGTAAGGGTTGCGGATTCTGTAAGCACACTGGATGGGTAGAGATTCTCGGTTGCGGAATGGTTGACCCTAACGTACTCGAGCTCTGCGGCATCGACTCAAAGGTTTACTCTGGCTATGCCTTCGGTCTCGGCGTTGAGCGTATCACCAACCTCAAGTACCACGTTTCCGACCTCCGTATGTTCTCTGAGAACGATACACGATTCCTTCAGGAATTCGAAGCAGCGAATTAAGAAGAAAACAAAATAACATAAAGAAAGCCGCATCCGATATTATCGGGTGCGGCTTCTTCGTTATTTATAATGCCTGTAAAGTCTGTACGTTGCTCTTATGTAACTCTTATGCTGCTCTTATGTAGCTCTTATTGGAAATGGAAGTTATAGGGGATTTATACGCTACGCCCTTCCCAGCATTTTGGCAATCTTCATTCTGAGTTTCTGAAGTTGCTGCATCTCTGCGATAAGCGACATGTATTTCTCTGCATCACCAGAACATAGTCCCATCTCCTGACGGACAAAGGTGAGCTTGTTCTCTACGAACTCAAAGCGGACATCGAGCAGAAGGTGTTCCAACTGCCCTTTCAGTCGCTCTGGCTCATATTTCATCTGATAGGTCTTTGTCAACTGAACTGGGTCTTCGGTCAGTTTGATTGCCAACTGACTTATCTCATAGTCGGCATGGAGTCGGAAATATCTTTCTGTCTTGAATCCTTCATCTCCAGAATGTGCCACAGCCTCCTCAAGTATCTGAGTATGCAACGGATTGGAGAACGTGAGGTTGTCATTCGCAAGATCTATCTGCGCCACCTGAGCCACATTCAATGAGACAGTCTTTCCCTCATCGGTCTCGACATTTTCAAGAATGACCTGCTCACCATACCTGATGATGAACTGGATGAGGAGGGATTGGACGGAGAGGCCCCCCACCCCGCTCCCCCGAGGGGGAGTGCCGGAAGTAACTGAAGGCTGTCCATAGGAAGCGGGCTGAGACTGTACCTGCTGAGGGGCACCCTGCTGATAGTCCCCACCCGATGGTTGAGAGAATGCTTCGGGAGGTAAAAAAGCCTCGGGGGGAGGACCCGCAAAATCGTCATTAGAAGGGGTATTGGATGGCGATAGCGGCTCTCCCCCTTCACGGGGGAGCGGGGAAGGGGTCTTTCTATTATTACGCTCTTCTTCCTTGCGCTGCTCTTCACGATAGTTACGAATGAAATTGTTCATCGTAGTGAGCAGAATCTGTTCACTAATGCCAAGACGAGAAGAACATTCCTTTATATAGGTGGCACGTACTATCTGGTCAGTTATCATACTGACACTCTTCACGATAGAGTTGATAGCCTCTGAACGCTTGATTGGGTCAGACACACCTTGCAACAGGACACGGGTCTTGAACTCGATAAAGTCGGTCTGGTGTTCCTCTACATATTTTCTGAAATCATCTGCCGAATGTTTCCTTGCAAAGCTATCCGGGTCGTCACCATCAGGCAACAGAAGCACCTTGACATTCATTCCCTCGGCAAGGAGCATGTCGGTACCACGAAGAGCGGCATGAATACCGGCATCATCACCGTCATAGAGGAGTACGATGTTCGAGGTGAACCTATGCAAGAGGTGAATCTGATGCACGGAGAGAGCCGTACCAGAGTTGGCAACCACGTTCTCGATACCACACTGGTGCATTGAGATAACGTCGGTATAGCCTTCCACCATGAAAACGGAGTCTTCCTTGCCTATCGCCTTCTTTGCCTGATAGATGCCATAAAGCTCATGATCCTTGTGATAGATGACGGAATCAGGCGAATTGACATATTTCTGATTCACGCCCTTGGTGCGCTGGTCGAGCACACGACCGCCAAAAGCCACTACATTACCGCTGACGCTTATCCAAGGGAACATGGCACGACCTGAGAAGCGGTCAACCATCTCGCCCTTGTTATCCTTATAACACAAGCCTGTCTGCTCAATGTAATCGAGGTTATAGCCTTTCTCCTTTGCCTTGCGTGGCATGGCGTATCTGTCGGCTGGGGCAAATCCTAAACGGAACTTATTGATGATGTCGTCCCTGAAACCGCGCTGACGGAAATACTGCATTCCGACAGCACGACCATCGACATCGTTATGCAGGATGTCGGTGTAATACTCTGCCGCCCAGTTGTTGACAATAAACATTGCCTCGCGCTCCGTCTGCTTCTTGCGCTGCTCGTCGGTGAGCTGTTTCTCCTCAATCTCAATGCCATAGCGATTGGCAAGCCAACGGAGAGCCTCGGGGTAGCTGAGCTGCTCATGCTTCATAAGGAAGCCAACAGAGTCACCTCCCTCACCGCAGGTGAAGCAATGGCAGGTGCCACGGGTAGGAGACACATAGAACGACGGTGTCCTATCGTTATGGAAAGGACACAATCCCTTGTAGTTTGAACCTGAACGCTTCAAACTAACAAACTCAGAAACGACATCCACGATGTCAGCCGCTTCCTTTATTCGCTCTATGGTTATTGGATCGATCATATATAGGAGACCCACCCCCGAACCCCTCCCATAAAGGGAGGGGAGTAGTTAGCATTTACCGCTAAAAGGGGGAGATTTTATAATCTGTATAATAAAACTGCAATTTTAGACCTTTTCCTTTTTCACGATTTCGTGAAGAGTGGGCTTGTTATTTTACCTACCCAGTCCACAATTTCGTAATCAGTAGAGTGTATCTACTCCCCTCCCTTTACGGGAGGGGCAAGGGGGTGGGTCTAAATATCGTAAAATTCACACTCCCATAACTTCTATGCTCCACGAAGCAGGGATGCTGTGAGAAGTCATTCTGCTTGCCGTGCTCGAAGACGAAGATGCCATCCTCTGAGAGCAGACAGTTACCTGTCTCAGTTCCAAGTACGAGGTCTGGAATCTTTGGGAGCTCGGCGAGGGCGTATGGAGGGTCGGCAAAGATAAGGTCGTACTTCCTTCTGCACGACTTCAGGAATCGGAACACGTCACCCTTGATAAGCGTGCAACGGTCATCGCCCAGTTTCTGAAGGCATTGACGGATGAAAGCCGAATGTTCGCGGTCAAGTTCCACGCTCGTAACGTCCGCACAGCCTCTCGACAGCATTTCAAGAGATATGCTACCCGTACCGGCAAACAGATCCAATGCTGAGATGCCATCGAAATCCAGATAGCCGTTCAGCACATTGAATATATTCTCCTTGGCAAAGTCGGTTGTCGGCCTCGCCTTGAAAGTCCTCGGCACCTCAAAATGCCGTCCCTTATATTGTCCTGTAATTATTCGCATAAAGAAGACCCACCCCCATACCCCTCCCATAAAGGGAGGGGAGTAGTTACGTTTTATCGCTATAGGGGTAACGTATTTTTATTTTTCTATAAATTCTAATATCTTATCTTCAACATCCTCAATATTCTCAAGAATCTCTTCATTCGAGAATCTTAGGACATGAAATCCTAATTGCTCAAGCCGCTGAGTGCGAAGTTCATCATCCTCTGCTTGTCGAGGTTCTGAGTGATAACCGCCATCCACTTCTATTATGACACCACCTTCATGACATAGGAAATCAACTATATAGTCAGCAATGATATATTGCCTATAAAAACGATATCCAAGAAACTTATGCCTCAAAAATGACCATAAAGCTTTTTCACCCAAAGTCATATTATTCCGATTCTCTCTGGCATACTCCTTTAGCAAACCATATCTGTCAGGCGAGGCAAAGCCATTTGACCATTATATGATTTCTTCGCTGCCATAATCAGAACACTTTGATTGGTAATACTATCTACTCCCCTCCCTTTACGGGAGGGGTTTGGGGGTAGGTCTTTAAATCATCATATCATACTCCATCCCCTCAATCATTGATGCGGGAGCACGATTGAGATCCGCTACCGGATTGAGAGTATATACCCTGCGCAGATAAGACTTCAACTTTGTTGTCAGCCATTCCATGTGCTCACTTCTGCCGACGAGATGAAGTTCATCGTCCTCATTGCTCAGGCCAAGCTGTTTCCATGTGAACAGCAGATAGTAGAGTGCATCGTGGGAGTGTGAGGCATCAAATGTGTTGGCAAACCTGAACCTATGCTGCAGAAACGAGAAAACATCAATTCTGGAATCATGAAGATAGGCATACAACTTACGACGCTGTCCGACAAGCATACTGCGATGATACAGATGACTCCATACAGGTTGCATGATATTCTGTATTCTGACATCTGCGAAGTGGTCTTCCACCACGAGTTTCAGGTCCTTGTTTACGCCGAAGACAGCAACCGCATTAAGGTCGGGCAGCACATTGGCAATCTTTTCCTCATGCTCCCTACCCGTGAAGGTGTGGTTATAGAGAGTATCCAAATCAAAGCCATCCTGATGATCCATATACTCATCAACAGGAACAAGTACCACAGGACTCACCACAGAGAGCAGAGCGCGGTCGTCACGCTCCTTAAGCAAATCCGACTCACGGAAAGCAGTACGGAGATTTGCCGCCATCGACACACCACTCTTCACCGTGTAAGGCTGATACTCCACCGTACCATCCGACTTCGGCAGGAAGAATGACATCGTTCCATAACCAACACGAATAGTCAGACGCGGAACAATACCACGCCTTACCACACGCTGAGAAGATACCTTATTTTCAAAATTCTCACTCATATTTTTGCATAGCAAAAAATTATTTCTTACCTTTGCAGTATATTTAGGTGTTGGGTGATAGGTGTTAGGTGATAGTGGATTGTTTATGCTAACCGCCAACTCCTATCACCCAACACCCATCACCAAAGTTTTGAGTGCTTTTTCGCACGACGAAAAAAGGGATTGTCACTTGCAAAGCGGCACCCGTCTATGATTTCTTCGTGCAAAATTAAGAAAAAAAGAGATAATTAAAGAATAAATCACTGAAAAAATAAGTGAAGATACCCGAATTTATATCACTCATACTCGATAGGTTCGGTTTCGAGCCAACCACCGACCAGCGGAATGCCCTTGCCTGCTTCGGCCGATTCCTTGCCTCGCGCGATGATATGCCGATGATGGTGATGCGCGGTAGTGCCGGTACGGGTAAGACATCGCTCGTGGCGGCTATGGTACAGACGCTTGTATCACTACGCCAGAAGGTAGTGCTTATGGCACCAACGGGTCGTGCCGCTAAGGTACTGTCTATCAGCAGTTCACTACCAGCCTCCACGATTCACCGAAAGATATACCGACAAAAGACGATGCTCGGTGATTTCAACCTCAACGACAATCTTCACACTGATACCCTCTTCGTTATCGACGAGGCTTCAATGATATCATCATTCTCCATGGGGGAGACTGGTTTCGGAAGCGGAAACCTGCTCGATGACCTTGTGCAATTCGTGTATTCGGGTCGTAACTGCCGAATGCTTCTCATTGGCGATACGGCACAGCTACCTCCTGTTGGCGAGGATGAATCGCCCGCCCTTATCTCAGAAATCCTCTACGGCTACGGTGCCACTCTCTTTGAGTGCGATCTATCGGAGGTTCTTCGACAAAGTAGCGAATCAGGCATTCTGTACAATGCCACAGCAATCCGAAGCCTCATTCAATATGAAGAGGCAACAGAACTTCCAAAGCTACGGTTTAATGGTTTTTCTGATATTATTTCATTGCCCGGAAATGAGCTTATCGACACGCTATCCAACAGCTATTCAAAGGTAGGTATCGACGAGACGATAGTAATCACGCGAAGCAATAAGAATGCCACCATGTATAATAACGGAATACGCGCACAGGTGCTTGACCGCGAGGAACTTCTTGAGCGTGGCGATCAGGTCATGATTGTAAAGAACCACACTCTGCCAACTCTAAACTCTAAACCCTCAACTCTAAACTCTAAACCCTCAACCCTAAACACCCAACAACCCTCATTCATAGCCAACGGTGATAAGGCGATTGTTGTTCGTGTGCGTAATTTCCGTGAGCTTTACGGCTTTCATTTCGCTGATGCCACATTACGTTTCCCAGATTATGACGACTTCGAACTCGACACTATCGTACTAACCGACACTCTTCAATCGGATGCCCCTGCCCTAACTCAGGAACAGAGCACGGCTCTATTCAATGCAATAGAAGAGGACTATGCTGACATTCCACGAAAGGCAGACCGAATGAAAGCAATTAGGGAAGATGCCTATTTCAACGCCATCCAGATAAAATACGCATACGCCGTAACCTGCCACAAGGCGCAGGGTGGACAATGGTCGCACGTATATATCGACCAAGGCTACATGACCGACGATATGCTCACGCCCGACTATATCCATTGGCTCTACACCGCGATAACGAGAGGGAGGGAGAAAGTGTATATGGTAAATTGGACAGAAAAGCAGACCCACCCCTAGCCCCTCCCATAAAGGGAGGGGAATAGATAGTATTTTTCGCGAAAACACTTTCCCATAAAGACGTAAATGATTGTGGCTATCTTGTGGTTTGAATAGTGTATCTACTCCCCTCCCTTTACGGGAGGGGCAAGGGGGTGGGTCTTTTAATAATACTTATTCTTATGCTTCGCCCTCTGCGGAGTGGCATTTACCCCACTACCATATTTCTTTTTGGTGGCACCACGATACTGATTCCAGCGGTCGATGATCCTGTCCACATACTCGGCTGTCTCTGAGCCTCGCATATAGCCGTTCTTCACCACAGGGTCGTTATAATAGCGAGGTGATTGCAATCCGAGCACAAACTGCCGAACATCGCTCCATCGCTGATGATTCCTGCCATATTTCTTTGCCAAAGCCATAGCATCACGAATATGATGATATCCTCCATTATAACATGCAAGAGCAAACTTTATCCGCTCGCTACGCACAGGAACATCGCTAAACTTTCCCTGTAACTGCGCCATATATCTGCATCCAGCCGCTATATTTGCCTCTGGCTCATATATCTGTGCCCTCGACAAACCTATCTTATCCGCTGTTCCCGGCATTATCTGCATCAATCCGCAAGCACCTGCCCACGAATGTGCCTTAGGGTCGAAACAAGACTCCTGATAGCATTGGGCTGCTATGAGAGTCCAGTCGCATCCTGCCACCGGAGCGTATTTCCTGAACAGAGCATCGTATCGGGAAATAATAGCATCCTTACTGCTGAGCATGAAAGGATATACGCGCCTCTTCACCATACCAACGGAAAACATTGAGCGCATCTCCTGTTTTACTTGCGTAACAAGTTCTGGCTTATACCAAGCCTTCAGTTCTTTGGCAATCTCTCCTTTGCTATCTGCCACTTTCCATGACTTATAATCAGAGAATACGGCAATATCTCCCTCACCATTCGCAAGGCGTTTCATTACCTCGGCAGAGTCCTTACACACCTCCACACGAAGCCCTACACCCAGTTTCTGCGCGAACTTCTCGCAGAGCATATACTGGAGTCCCATGCCATGCCCATGATAGTCATAATACGTGTCTGGTCCTGACACCGTAAGCATTATCATCTCTCCAGCATCCACGATATCACTAAGCGACACAGCCCCAGCCGTATCCACTTCCTGCACAGGCGCACCATCCTCGCCTATCGTCTCTCCCCAAGGAGTGACGGTGGGTTGGGGATTGGAGCAGGAAAGGAGGCAGAATAATAAAAGACCCACCCCCAGGCCCCTCCCATAAAGGGAGGGGAGTAGATAGTCCTTTTCGCGAAAAGTTTTCCTATAAATTGATAATATGTAAAAAAATAATTGTGTCAATCCTGTGATTTGAATTATGTAACTACTCCCCTCCCTTTATGGGAGGGGCTGGGGGTGGGTCGCTTCCACCACCGTCTTCATTCCTTTTATCTTCGCACCAGCGGTATTCTTCAGTACGGCACGGAGGCTTTTCCTGTTGATGGCTGCATAACAGTAACGGTCATAGACATCAATCCTTCCTATCTCCGCGCTCTTCAAACCACCGATCTTGCATAGGAAACCAACGATATCGCCTTTGCTTATCTTATCCTTCTTGCCCTTGCCGATATAGAGAGTAACCATCTGCGGAAGCACAGGCTTAGCAACTTCAGATTGTACCTGATACTCTTCTGGCTCAAGTTCCACGAACTCAGGCATATTCTCCTCGGGACCGAGCAAGAAGAAAGTTCTGCCCGATGCATCCCAACGAGCGGTTCTACCCACACGATGGATATATTCCTGTTGGCTAAGAGGCAAGTGATAATGAATGATATTTCCTATCTTCGGAATGTCAAGACCACGAGCAGCAAGGTCGGTACACACCATTATCTGCACCGAACCATTAGAGAACTGATGTAATGCCTGCTCACGCTGTTTCTGGTCAAGTCCGCCATGGAAAACAACATGGCAGAAGCCATTCGCCTTTAGATACTCGGATGTACGCTCAATGGAATCTCTGTAGTTAAGGAATACAATAGAGGAAGCCTCGCCTATATCAGAAAGCAGCAATGCCAACGTACCGAGCTTATCCTTTTCCTGACTGCGTACAAGGAACGACTCCACGCGGTCGTTTGTCTGCTCATTCTCAGGAATGAAATTGAGTTTCACAGTTCGACCCATATTCACGAAGCGTGGGATGTCATCCATGTCTGTAGCAGAGAGAAGTACACGACGGCAGTCGTCGCTTACAAAACCGAGTATCGCGCTCATCTCACGGGAAAATCCCATCTCAAGACACTTATCGAACTCGTCAATGACAACGACTTGAACATTGTCGCATAATATATTGCCTTTCTCCAGATGATCAAGAAGACGACCTGGTGTAGCGAACACCACCTGTGGATTAACCTCACGCATCTTACGGTGCTCATCCATAGTGGCACGACCACCATAACAAGCCATGCTTCGCAACCCACACTTCAGGCTTTGCAAAACCTCATGCGACTGCAAGGCAAGTTCTCTGCCCGGCACAATAACCAGCATCTGCACGTTAATGTCATCCCTATCCAACTGCTCTTGCAACGGAAGCATATATGCCAATGTCTTTCCTGTACCCGTTGGCGAAAGGATTACCACGTCCTTCTGTGACGAGGATATTTCCTTACCCACAGCCACCTGCATAGGGTTAAGACTCTTTATCCCGATTTTTCCTAATATCTCGTTCATTATTTGTTTATCCAAATTTATCTTTTTACCAAATACTATAAATGAAAAATGAAAAGTGAAAAATACTAATCTGTATTTTATAATTTTCATTTTTCACTTTTCATTTACAACTCACTAAACTCCTTACCCATATTCAGGTTAAGATACACATTATAGAGTACCGGACGCCATTTTGCTCTTTCATTTGGCTCCAGTTCGCGGAATTTCTCCATATAAGGGCGGCATTTCCTATAAAGCTCATGAAGTTTCTTCTCACGCTCTTTACGTTTATTCGACGGTCCAGTTTCAAGTCCCATTGTCTGATTATAATAAGCCAACGCATTGTTATAGTAAACGTCCGCAACAGAACCATTCTCGGCAATCAACTTATCGCCAAGTGCCACACACTCATCATATCGTGCAAGATTCAAGAGCAGCGTTTGCCTTATCACTTTTGTAGAAAAGTCGGTAGTATCAGCAGCAAGTACCTTTGTCGTTACACCAAGCGCAGATTTATAATCATTACGATTGCAATATAAATCCACGAGACGAGAGAAGAAATATCTGTCGCGTGGGAAAGAATCAACACCTAACGCGAGATACCGCTCATAGTGCGCAGAATCATTTTTCCCATGATATATTTCTGCAAGATACTGCAAAGTAGTTTGCAAACGAGGACGATACTTCAAAGCATCACTTTCGTATTTCAATGCCGACTTGAAATCCTCGTTTCTGTATCCTGCGGCAAGCATCACATAACTGGCATGCTGACGATGTAAGGGATCCACTTTCAATGCTCCCTTCATCATTGTCCACTCAGGAGCCATAAGATATGTGTTCACGCATTGCACAGCCTCATTATATTTACGATGATTAAGCAGGAATACACCTCCAGTATAAAGATTTCCATACAACTGTGCCATGAGTTGTACATTATCCTCACGATAAGCATACTCCACCTTACCTTTCTCATTCGGTAGAGCCTCTATGCTGTCCAACCGCTCTGCAGCTTCGAATATCTTACGTGCGATAAGGAATAACTGCGTAGTATCATAAGCTTGATGAAGATACAACTTTTCATTTCCCTGATTATACTGCTTGCGCAAAGCCTCTATAAGCGTGGCATGGAGTCGCTTGTCACGGATATTAAAGCTATCTGCCAGCAATTTACGCATAGCAGCCTCTGTCTTGTCCAGATTCTTGTTCTGCTTGAGATTTACCTTCGCATCATTAAGCTGTTTCTTCACTTCTGCCTTGCGAAGTCTGTCTGCCGTCTTAGCATCACCAGACACATCACCATTACCCTGTGCAAAGATACCAACGGCACATTGCACAGACAAAATCAACAGCAATATAGACAAAAACCTTTTCATTTAAGTGCTTCTCTATATGAAGAAAATAAAATAGTGTGGGGCAGTTAAGCTGGTACCCATTTCTGATTTGCGAGTACAAAGTTACACATTTTTTTGCAGAACAACAAAAATAGCGCCTAAAATACTGAGTATTGAGTAATGTTTCTATTAATTGTTATCTGTTTTTGTCTTTTTTCTTATCCAAATTAGCCATAAAAACAGAAATCGGCACCCGTATTAATGACGGATGCCGATTATCTTTATACTTTAAGCTAAGCAAGAATTACTCACCGAGCATCTTAGAAATCTCGTTAGCCTTATCGGTCTCACCAAGAGAGTTATATAGCATACGGAGCTGGTAAGGCCAGTTTGAAACCTTCTCACGGTTAGGGTCAAGTTCACGAACCTTCTCATAGTAACCCACAGCCTCACTTAGTGCATCCTTAACCTTTTTATCATCCTCTACAGATATCTTGCCGTTGTTGCTGAGCTTCTCGTAGAGATCAAATCCCTTTTGACTTGCACAAACACCAAGGTTGTACCATACGGCTACGAACTCCGGGTCAATCTCTACAGTCTTCTTGAAATTCTCGATAGCAACATCATAGTCCTTTGCGTTCATTGCATTCTCACCCTTGATAGCGTAAGCCATCTTGTTGTTAGGATCCTTTGCAATAGCATCGTTGAGAATCTTGTTTGAGAGATCCTTCTCACCAATCTGATTGTAGAGAGAAGCAATCTGAGCCATGTACTTGTCAGCATTGATATCGTTGAGCTTTTTGAGGTAAGCCAGAGTATCAGCCTTTGTCTTGAGATTCTTTGTGAGAGCAGAAACGAGATACTGCTCAGCATTCTCCTTTACATCCTCGCACTTGAGAGCCTTCTCTGCATACTCAGCAGCCTTGTTCCAGTTCTCCTTGTTGTAATAAGCTGCAGCAGCAAAGAACTGTGCATAACCGAGATACTGGTCACCTGCCTTGAGAACCTCTGCGAAAAGTGGGCTTTCAGAAGAATTGATGTATGCGTTAGCGAGAGAGAGCTTCTGATCAGCGTCCTGTGTCTCATTAGCAGCATTAATAAGAACTGCACGGAAGTTTGCAAGACGGTCAGCATTCTTCTTGCGGAACTTAGGAGCTACCTTACCCTTATCGTTAGGCTGATTGTCGAACTCATCACACTTTACAGCATCGTTAAGAGCATTAACGATTGGAGTATAGGCAGAAACTTCTACCTTATTCTTCTGTACATTAGCGAGAGTGATATCCTGGAATGCCTTTGCAGCATCAGGGTAGCTAATCTCTACGAGCTGGTTATAACCCTTTGCCTTCTGCTCAGCAGAAAGACCTGACAGAGCAGAGTTAAGAGTAGAGACAGCCTCAGAATAAGCCTGTCCTTTCATCTGCTTCACGATATCCTGAGCAAATGAGGTTGTAGCGAATGCTGCTACAAGTGCTGTGAAAATAATCTTCTTCATAATTTAGTTGTTATTTGAGACCCCTATTTGCGACTTCTTTCTGCCCTGCGGGCATCCTCCCCCATAATGGGACAAGAGGCTAGCGCAGTAAGGAGGGCTGGGCCTTGAGTTAAATGAGTTAAAGTTTTATATTAAGTATGTCTTTTTTGTTTTGTGCCAAAGACGACTACTCTTCTGCTGTTCCTTCAGCATCCTGAGCATCTACTTCCTCAGCCTCATCGAATTCTTCCGGATCCTCATCAACGTGCATAACCTTACATACACTTGCGATGTAGTCGTTCTTCTTCTTGAGGTCGATGAGCTTGACACCCTGAGTGCCACGACTCATTACTCGACAACCGGCAACAGCGAAGCGGATAGTGATACCAGACTTATTGATAATCATGAGATCCTCATCGTCCTGTACGTTTTCGATAGCGAGGAGATTACCAGTCTTGTCGGTAATGTTGAGAGTCTTAACACCCTTAGTACCACGATTGGTAACACGATAGTCCTCTACCTTAGTACGCTTACCATAACCCTTGTCGCTGACTACCATTACGGTATCGTTATCTGGGTCATTAACCACAATCATACCAACTACGTAGTTGTCAGGCTCTTCCTCAAGGTTGAGGTTCATACCACGAACACCAGTAGATACACGTCCCATAGTGCGGATAGTAGATTCGTTGAAGCGAACTGCACGACCGTTACGGCTTGCGAGGATAATCTCGTCTGTTCCGTTGGTGAGCATTACGTTTACAACCTCGTCACCTTCGTTGATATTGATAGCGATAACGCCCTTTGAACGTGGGTGTGAGTAGTCGGCAAGACGTGTCTTCTTGACAACACCGCTTTTCGTTGCGAATACCACGTTATGTGTCTGGAGGAACTGCTCGTCAACGAACTTCTGGCTCTTGATAGCGAGAACGGCATTAACAGAATCACCAGCCTCAAGCTGCAAGAGGTTCTGTATAGCACGTCCCTTTGAATCCTTGGCACCCTCTGGAATCTCGTAGCACTTGAGCCAGTGAACACGTCCCTGACGGGTGAAGAACAGGAGCATATCGTGAGCGTCAGCTGCATAGAGGAACTCTGTGAAGTCAGACTCACGGGTACGTGAACCACGTGAACCTACGCCACCCTTTGACTGCTGCTTATACTCGTCGAGCAATGTACGCTTGATATAGCCGAGGTGGCTGATAGTGATAGCCATTGCATCATTAGCGTAGAAGTCCTCTGGATTGAACTCCTCAGAAGTATATTTAATCTCTGTACGACGTGGGTCGCCATACTTCTCCTTAACCTCCAAGAGTTCGTCCTTCATAACCTTCTTACAAAGCTCTGGGTCATCAAGAATCTGCTGCAAGTAAGCGATGAGTTTCTCCAACTCCTCATACTCTGCATGAAGTTCCTCAACACGCAGACCTGTGAGCTGTGAGAGACGCATATCAACGATAGCCTTTGACTGGAGCTCGTCGATATTGAAGCGTTGCTCCAAAGCACGCTGAGCATCTGTAGGGCTCTTTGAAGCGCGAATTATCTTTACAACCTCGTCAATATTGTCAACGGCGATGATCAAGCCCTCAAGGATATGAGCGCGAGCCTCTGCCTTCTTCTTATCGAACTTTGTACGACGGATGGTTACGTCGTGACGGTGCTGTACGAAGTACTTAACACATTGCTTGAGCGTGAGCAGACGTGGGCGGCCCTTTACGAGAGCGATACAGTTCACAGAGAATGAACTCTGGAGGTTGGTCATCTTGAACAGCTTGTTCATGACGACATTGGCATTCGCATCACGCTTAACATCAACCACGATACGCATACCCTGACGACCAGTCTCATCGTTCACGTTAGAGATACCGTCAATCTTGCCTTCCTTGACAAGCTCTGCGATATACTCGATGAGCTGCTGCTTGTTTACGCCATAAGGAATCTCTGTAACGACGATTCTGTCGTGAGAATCATCAGACTCAATCTCAGCCTTTGCACGAATCACGATACGTCCGCGACCTGTCTCATAGGCATCCTTAACGCCCTGAATACCGTAGATATAGGCACCTGTTGGGAAGTCTGGAGCCTTGATATACTCCATGAGACCGTCAGTATCGATATCTGGATTGTCGATATAGGCACAGCAACCGTCAATAACCTCACCCAAGTTGTGGGTAGGGATGTTAGTAGCCATACCAACGGCGATACCATTACCACCGTTTACCAACAGATTAGGAATCTTCGTAGGCATCACGGTAGGCTCTGTGAGGGTATCGTCGAAGTTGTTAGCCATATCAACGGTATCCTTCTCGAGGTCATCCATGATGTGCTCACCCATCTTGCTCAAACGGCACTCCGTATAACGCATAGCAGCTGCAGAGTCACCATCTACAGAACCGAAGTTACCCTGACCGTCAACAAGCGTATAGCGCATGTTCCAGTCCTGTGCCAAGCGCACGAGGGCACCATATACAGAAGAGTCACCATGTGGGTGATATTTACCGAGTACCTCACCTACCACGCGGGCACATTTCTTGTAAGGGCTCGTACTTGTATTGCCGATACCGAGCATACCATAGAGGATACGACGGTGAACCGGCTTGAATCCGTCACGGACATCAGGAAGGGCACGTGCCACGATAACCGACATAGAGTAGTCGATATACGATGACTTCATCTCTTCCTCGATGTTGATCTTGATAATTCTATCGTGATCAAAAGTCTGTGTTTCGTCTGTCATTTATTTTTCGGGTTGTTTTTTAGGTCAAAATCGCGTTTTTGGCGGTTTTTAGAGCCTCTGACGCGTTTTCCGTTAATTTTGCGGGTACAAAAATACAACTTTTTTTTGACATAACAAAGGCTTAGACGCGTTTTTTTAGGATATTTAAGGTTACTTCAAACTATCACACAAAATTAGACACAAAAAAGCCCCCTGATTGCTCAGAGGGCTTATTATATTGAAAACAGTTACAATTCTTATCTTTGTTCCATTTTCCTTTACATTCTCCACTACGATAACGTTTATGGATATGTGATAGTGGGTGAAATCATCTGCTTCAAATCAGTATTCCCCTCATAATATTTATAAACTTTAAGCACCTTGTCATTATCGGGCAATTTACATTTTTGACCTTTCGTCTCTGGCACATCTTTGGCAACACAGATATACAACGTATCAATTCTCGCTTCCTTAAAGAAACTGCTCCAAGAATCATCATCACCATAATGCTGAGCGAATAAGACGGAAGAACACGTAGGAGCTATAGAATTGCCGCTAAGGACATAATACACCTCATCGTTATTTGTATATTTTTTATGAGCATAAACAGAACAACCAACTGTTTCCTGAGAATTATTCACAAACTCAAATCTAAACAAACAAACTGCAGGCTCTGGTACGCATGCAATAAACATTTGGCAGAGCAGCAAAAATGAAAAAAGAAATTTAATTCTATTCATAATTTACAAAATAAAGAGACAATACTTTTTTATATCCACAAAAGTAGTTTCAGTCTTATTTCTTCGATTGCAAATATACAACATTTTCCCGAAACAAAGAATATAAAACAGGAAAAATGTACATTTACACTCAAAGATTAATGCGACATTAACGTAATATTAACGAGAAATTATATGTTTTCGCTCCGCGAACCTACATTAATCATCATCAATAACACATTAATCTCGCATTATTTTTTTTCTGAACACGGAAAACACAGAATAGACAAAAACTTCCGTTTCTTTCGTGACTTCTGTGTTCAAAGAAAAAAAGAAACGGATTTATCTTTTGTGATTTTCTTGCACAAATTTTCTTTTTCTTCCGGAAAAAGTAGTATCTTTGCAAGCAGTAACAAGGTAGATACTCCATCGTTACTCCATATCAACTCCATATCATGTCCATCGTTTCGATGGAGTATCTATGGACAAACGATGGTGAAACGATGGAGTATGTTAAGAGTAAGAACGAATTATTTTAGAAAGGAAAAGATATGGTTAAAGTAAAATCTTCATTTGGGAAAGTGTCAGGAACGAAGGCAAATACCATTTATTATGAGGTGAATGGTGTGACATTTGGCAGGTCTAAACCAACCAAGATGGGCAACCCTAAGACTGAAGCGCAGATGAAACAGCGCATAAAGATGAACAATATCCTCAACACTTACAAATACATCAAGGGGTATTTGCAGCAGAATTTTGAGGGTATCATAGGCAATAAGAATGCGTCAAGTTTTTTCCGAAGCTATAACTTAATGAAGACTCCCGTTTGGCTGACAAAGGCACAGAAGGAGTCGTATAAGTTTGTGCTTGCTCCATACGTGGTGGCTCAAGGACGTATTCCGACGGTTGGATATGAGTTCAGGGATTGTGCCTTTATTTCAGATATTAACATAGGTGATTTTGAACTAAACGACCAGACAGAGGAACGTGTTCTTTCGTCTATTATATGCGGAAACAACGAGGGCTGGACGGATAATGATACCTTGCAGGTGATTCTTTTAAGACAGAAACGAGTGGCATCTTTAGACGAAGGAATCGCACATCCAACGTGCTGTTCGATTATCGTTAGTCTTGACAACGCAAGTGCTACGAAGATTGGCGATATTCCTGTACTTGAAAGCCTATCAAATATGTCTCGTTTCTCATTATGTAATATTGATGGTAAATTAGCAGTAAGGGTTTCCGATACTGCTGAATATACATACGCCTTTGCCATAGTTCATGGCCGTGGACAAGGTCGCGACAAGATTGTCTCTTCTCAGCAATTATGCCTTAGCGATACCGCCTTTTACGATAGCTATTGCGGAGAAGAAGCCTTTGGCAAGGCATATGAGAGCTATAAGTAACGTAATTATCTCGAACTAAAGTAACACAATATAAATGAAAAGGATTCACATCTTACTATCCATCGCTGTTCTTGTTTTATCAGCTTGTCAAGTGCAAGTCGATAAAGCATTTGATGCATCATCATTAACCCACGAATTGGATTCTATAACAGAGATAATACTAAGCGAAAATCGAAACTCCCAGTTAGCTAATATTGATTATACACCTAACGATAAAGATGTAGATCGTTGTATTGAAATCTGCGATACTCTTATTGCGCATAAAATCGGGCATGATCCGATAATAATCAAACTTCGAACACTTTCAATAGCAAAGCGATATAAAGAATTTATTGAGTTTGGCAATAGCGAAATATGTTCTTCGTATGAATTATATCCAGTACCAGGTGTTTTCAAATGCCGACTCGATGCCATGCAAAGCCATCTTAATGGAGATAAGGATGGCGAGAAAAGACATATTGAATTGGCATTAGAGAAAATCAATCAATATATTAATGACAACAAATCTACATTTGAAAGTCTTTTGAAGATGAATCGAGAGGAATTTGATTCTATCGTCGTTGCAAATGGGAAATCCAATCAGCCTTATGTAAAAGCTTTCATGACAATAATGATGTACCCAACATACTATACCTATGCTAATGGTATGGACGCTTGGAACAAAGAATTCGAGAGACTCCGCAAGAAATATCCCAACGCAAAGATTTGGGATTCTATAAGCGGCTCAAAACCAAGTCAAAACATTATGGAGTTTTGAGACAAAACAGACAAATCCGTTTCCCATATTTTTTTTCATACAAAAACAGAATGGCGTGACACCAATATCATATAGGTATCACGCCATTTTCTATTAAAAATGCATCTACTCAAACACGTCCTCTACGCTTGGACCTGTATCTTCTTTTCCGCCCGATGATGCACAAGCGTCATATCCATGAGGAACATCGAAAGTATCTTTCTCGGAATAAGGGAGAGTCTCGTCCTTATATACCTTTTGTATATAGTAAGCGTAGATAGGAAGAGCCATAGAGGCACCCTGTCCATAGAACATATTGTCGAAGTGGATGTCACGATCCTCACCACCTACCCAACAGCCGCTTACGAGATTAGGAGCAACAGCCATAAACCACGCATCTGAGTTGCGGTTGGTAGTACCAGTCTTACCACCCATCTGAGCCTTAATGCCATACTTGAAACGCAAGCGTCCACCAGTACCGCCATCTATAACGCCTTGCAGAAGCGTCAACATCTTATATGAGCTTTCCTCAGAGATAACCTCAGTTACACGTGGCTCAAAGCGCGCCACGATATTACCCTCGTTATCCTCGATACGTGTAACGAGCATAGGAGCACAACGTATACCTCGATTGGCAAAAGCAGTATATGCGCTAACCATTTCGGCAACGGTAATATCGCAAGGACCGAGACAGAGCGACATAGACGGAACAATCTCCGGGTTGTTGATGCCATACTGACGGAGCAGAGACACGAACTGCTGTGGGTCGAGCTGACTCATAAGATATGCGCTTACCCAGTTGCTTGACTGTGCCAATCCCCACTTTAGAGTAACCATCTCGCCCGCACGCTTCTGATTAGAGTTACGAGGTGTCCAAGGCTGTCCGTTGACGATATAGGTCTGCTGCCAGTTAGGAGCCTCATCACAAGGAGAGAACCCATTCTCCATAGCAAGGGAATAGAGCAGAGGCTTCATGGTAGAACCAACCTGACGACGACCGTCAGAAGCCATATCGTACTGGAAATGTGCATAGTTCAATCCACCCACATAAGCCTTCACCTGTCCGGTCTTAGGGTCCATGCTCATAAAGCCAGAACGCAGGAATGACTTATAATAGCGGATAGAATCGAGAGGTGTCATAGTTGTATCAATCTCACCCTTATAAGAGAAGATTGTCATCTCCACAGGCACATTAAACGACTTGCGAATTTCCTCATCAGAATAACCTTCCTTCTTCATACCACGATAGCGGTCGCTCTGGGTTATAGAGCGGTTAAGGATATTGTCAATCTCCTTCTTTGTGAGATGGGTAGAGAATGGGGCATTCTTCTTGCGACGGTTCTCCTTGTCAAAGGCCGGTTGCAGATACTTAGCCACATGAGCATAAACAGCATCCTCTGCATATTGCTGCATACGAGAATTAACTGTTGTGTAAATCTTCAAGCCGTCCTCGTAGATATCGTAGTTTCTGCCGTCCTTGTTCTTGTTCTTATTACACCAGCCATAGAGAGGGTCCTGTTCCCAAGCGATAGAGTCGTTGACGAACTGGACTTTCTGCCAAGACTGATACTCAGAGCGAACAGGCTTTGTAGCGGTCATATATCGACGAAGATACTCACGAAGATAGGTAGCAGAACCTTCCTTGTGGTCGGTACGCTGGAAATTGAGCTTTATTGGCTCCTTAGAGTATGTCTCATAGTCGGCATCTGTGATATAGCCTTCCTTACGCATCTGCGAGAGAACAACATTACGACGCTCCAGACAACGATCCTCATGACGAACAGGATTGAAATATGAAGGGTTCTTACAAAGACCTACAAGAAGAGCAGCCTCCGTAACGGAGAGGTCTCTGGTATCCTTATTAAAATATGTATGGGCAGCGGTTTTGATACCGACAGCATTATGAAGGAAATCAAACTTATTGAGATACATGGCTATAATCTCCTCCTTAGTGAAGTTACGCTCAAGCTTTATGGCTATAACCCACTCTATCGGCTTCTGCATAACACGCTCGAGTGTAGAGTGTGCTTTTTCCGTATAAAGCTGCTTTGCAAGCTGCTGGGTTATGGTACTACCACCACCTGCACTCTCCTGTCCGAAAATACCACGCTTGACTATAGCACGAGAGAGAGAGATAAAGTCAATACCGGAATGCTCGTAGAAACGTGCATCCTCAGTAGCGATAAGAGCCTGTATCACATTAGGCGATATATCCTTGTAATGTGTCTGAATACGGTTATCCGTGCTGCGGCTCCATGTGCCCAGCGTCTTTCCGTCTTCACTTATAATCTGAGAGGCATATTTGTCAATTGGATTCTGCATAGCCTCCATGTCTGGCATGTAACCGATCCATCCATTCCAGATGGCGGTAAAGGTAATTGCTGTTGCGATAATACCAAGAACAAGCACTACCCAAAGAGTATAAATAAATTTTTTGCGCATCATTTTCGATATTTGAATGCAAAAATACAATAAAACTTTTGAAAATAGCACGATTTTTGAAAAATTATGATTAACTTCGCATCCGAAAACCAAAAATGACAATTTTGGAGATGGAAAAACATAATTTTGTTACGATTGCCGACCTGTCAAGAGAGGAAATCCTTTACTTGATAAGTATGGCACAAGAATTTGAGAAGCATCCCAACAGAGAGCTGCTCAAAGGTCGTGTGGTAGCCACTCTTTTCTTCGAGCCTTCCACACGCACACGTCTTTCATTTGAAACAGCCGCCAACCGTCTTGGCGCTCGTGTCATCGGCTTCTCTGACGCCAAGGTGACAAGTGCCACCAAGGGCGAGACATTGAAGGACACAATTCTCATGGTTTCAAACTATGCCGACGTGATAGCTATGCGCCATTACATTGAGGGAGCAGCACAATATGCTTCCGAGGTGGCTCCTATTCCTATCATAAATGCCGGTGACGGAGCACACATGCACCCTTCACAATGTCTGCTCGACCTGTATTCGATATACAAGACCCAGGGTACTCTCGACAACCTGAACATTTATCTTGTAGGAGACCTGAAGTATGGCCGTACTGTTCACTCTCTCATCATGGCTATGCGTCATTTCAATCCTACCTTCCATTTCGTAGCTCCAAACGAGCTTGCCATGCCACAGGAGTATAAGATGTACTGCCATCAGCACGGAATAAATTATGTGGAGCATACGGAGTTCAACGAGCAGGTAATATCTGATGCAGACATTATATATATGACTCGCGTGCAGAAAGAGCGTTTCTCTGACCTTATGGAATATGAGCGCGTGAAGAATGTGTATATCCTTCACAGAGACATGCTCAAGCTCACCAAGGACAACATGAAGATTCTCCACCCTCTGCCTCGTGTCAACGAGATTGCATACGATGTGGACGACGATCCACACGCATACTACATTCAGCAGGCAGGCAATGGTCTATATGCCCGAGAGGCTATCTTCTGCCATTGTCTCGGCATCACTCTGGAGGACATAAAGAACGACAAGACGATAATTGAGTAGTTTATGAACAAGAAAGAACGCTTGGTTGCCGCTATTGAGAACGGCACCGTTATCGACCATATTCCATCTGAGAAGACATATCAGGTGGCTTCACTCCTTGGGCTGCATAAGCTCACGGAACCTGTGACTATCGGTTACAACTACCCATCAGAGAAGGTGGGCAAAAAAGGACTGATAAAGGTTTCCGACAAATTCTTCTCCGACGAGGAGATTTCACGTCTCTCTGTCGTTGCCCCTAAGGTGGTTCTGAGCATCATCAAGGACTATGAGGTTGTAGAGAAGAAAACCGTTGAGATTCCTGACGAGCTCCACGGAATAGTGAAATGCAACAATCCTAAGTGCATAACCAACAACGAGCCAATGAACACCTATTTCACGGTGGTTGACAAACTTGCCGGTATCGTACGTTGCCACTACTGCGACAAAGAGCAGGATATTAAGAATGTGAAGTTGTGCTAAGAAACAGACAGTCCCTTTCCCTAGACAAGGAATTAGATACAAATAATCCCTCAAGCTGATAAGCCTGAGGGATTTTTTATATTATTGCTGTATGTCTAAAATTAGATACGCTTACCCTAAAATCCTTATTGTTACCTGTTACTTGTTACTGGGCGTGATTTCCGCTTGTTGTGCCTTCGTTCTGCCTTCGCTATGCCTTCGCTCTGAGTCCGCTCCTAGGACTATAGGATGAACGGACCTACAACGGACCTGCATCGGAGGGAGTTGATAGTTCTCGCAGAATCTCATTGAAGCCTGTATTAAGTTTGGGGGATGGTTTTGAGAATGTTTTTTACGTTTTACATCTTTTTTCAAGCATACTGAATAAGGTGAATCAGCTATGAATTAATGCTTATTGTTATGCTATTGAGACTATCAGCAGCCTATACCCTGCCTTGTAATTACACATTAACAGCTTCATTATCTTTACTTTAGGTAACTATAGCCAAGATCTGAATCTCGTTCAGCAAGCAAGATAATCACGGTCAGTAACAAGTAACAGGTAACAATAAGGATTTTAGTGCATGGCAAAAAATTTTACAGAATATTTCTAAGGAGTTTATATACCTTATTATATATAGAATAATAAAATATAGGCAGTTGATTATACTATTTTCTTATTGTTACCCGTTACTTGTTACCAACACGTTTTCTGGGATTATGAAATAGTGGCTTACCGTAGAAACAGCATATCCGAAGTTCTGTGTCTCGAGTACTTCGGACATGCTTTGTGTCGTTTGCCGGACACCAATAATTTCTAATTCCAAAGGAATACAAAAAATCCCTCAAGCAGTTTTGCCTGAGGGATTTTTATTATATTATTCTTTTCAAAAGAGGCATGGCTTAGGCTCTACTTGCCTTCTTCCTTTCGTTGTGGTCGAGGATAATCTTACGGATACGCATTGACTGCGGAGTAACCTCAACCATCTCGTCTTCCTTGATATACTCAAGACATTCCTCAAGAGAAAGAACCGTACGAGGGATGATGCGAGCCTTATCGTCTGTACCAGAAGCACGCACATTAGTAAGCTGCTTTGCCTTTGTCACATTGATTACAAGGTCTATTTCGTGAATATGCTCACCAACCACCTGACCTGCATAAACATCCTCACCCGGATCGATGAAGAATTTACCACGATCCTGAAGCTTGTCTATTGAATATGCGAAGGCTGTACCTGTCTCAAGCGCAATCATACTACCATTGACACGACGGACAATCTCGCCCTTGAACGGCTGATACTCCTTGAAACGGTGAGCCATAATAGCCTCACCCTGTGAAGCCGTGAGAACGTTAGTACGAAGTCCCATAATACCACGTGAAGGTATTTCGAACTCAATGTTCACGCGATCACCCTGACTCTCCATTGATGTCATCTCACCCTTACGGCGAGTAACCATATCAATCATCTTGCTTGAGAATTCCTCTGGCACGTTAATGGTGAGTTCCTCAATAGGCTCACACTTCACACCGTCTATCTCCTTATAGATAACGGTTGGCTGACCAACCTGAAGTTCATAGCCCTCACGGCGCATTGTCTCGATGAGCACAGAGAGATGAAGCACGCCACGACCGCTTACAACCCACTTATCTGTAGAATCTTCGAAAGGCTGAACACGAAGGGCGAGGTTCTTCTCAAGCTCCTTCTGCAAGCGATCATTGATATGACGTGAGGTGACGAACTTACCCTCCTTACCGAAGAATGGCGAGTCGTTTATGGTGAACATCATCGACATGGTAGGTTCGTCGATAGCGATAGGCGTCATTGCCTCCGGATTCTCGAAGTCGCAGATAGTATCACCTATCTCGAACCTCTCAAGACCAATAATAGCGCATATATCACCGCTCTGTACACTCTCCACCTTTGCGTGGCCCATACCGTCGAATACGTGCAGTTCCTTTATCTTTGTCTTCTCGAATGTGCCGTCACGATGTGCTATGGTCACGTTCATGCCTTCCTTAAGCTCGCCACGATGAACGCGGCCAACGGCTATACGACCGGTATAGTTAGAATAATCGAGCGATGTGATAAGCATCTGAGGAGTACCCTCAAGGTGCTCTGGTGCAGGAATTACCTCCACAATCTTGTCAAGCAGGTAGTCGATATTGTCTGTAGGAACGTTATAATCCTCAGCCATCCAACCGTTCTTTGCAGAACCATAGACAACAGGGAAGTCAAGCTGGTCCTCTGTTGCATTAAGCGAGAACATCAGGTCGAAAACCATCTCATAAACTTCCTCAGGGCGGCAGTTTGGCTTATCCACCTTATTAACAACAACGATAGGCTTCAAACCCATCTGCAAAGCTTTCTGAAGCACGAAACGAGTCTGAGGCATAGGACCCTCGAAGGCATCCACGAGCAACAGACAACCATCAGCCATATTCAGCACGCGCTCCACCTCACCACCGAAGTCTGAGTGTCCCGGTGTGTCAAGAATATTGATTTTTGTCCCCTTCCAATTAATTGATACGTTCTTTGAAAGAATCGTAATTCCACGCTCTCTCTCAAGGTCGTTTGCGTCAAGTACCTGGTCAGAATTATTCTGTCCCTCACGGAACAGCTTTCCTGCCAACATCATTTTATCAACCAATGTGGTCTTTCCGTGGTCAACATGCGCAATAACCGCAATATTTCTTATATCCTGCATAATTTGTATTTTTTCAGTGTTTTCTCGAAAACGGGTGCAAAATTACTCATTTTCTGCGAGATGGACAAATATTTGAGTAAAAAATTGTGTATTATACAACTTTTTATTAATAAAGGCAGAATGCCAAATCGCTCCATGTAATAAAAATTTCGCCCAAAGATATGATTTTCTCGAATTTTATTAGTACCTTTGCATATCATTTTCAACAATGACAAATGTAAAATAAAAGGTAAATGTATATAAGACAAAGGAAACTGTTCAATATATCAACAGGTAATATCCTTTGTCCATAATTAATCATTACACAAAATGAACACAAGAAAAGTTATTGGCTTTGTCTCCATGGACGATCCGTTCCACAATAGGGTGGCTTGGAGCGGTACAGTTTACAAACTTAGAGAAGCAATAGAAATGGCAGGCTATGAAGTAAGATGGATTCCATACAATGTCTGTATGAAAAACAAATTACTGTATTATTTTATAATGATCCTGAACCGCTATACTCACAGAAAAATATGCTTAACAAGATTTCATTCCCGTCCATTGGCAAAATTATGGGCTAAAGAGATAGACAATAACCCTACTCTAAAAGAATGTGACTTCCTTTTCTTCCCTCTTTGTGCCCAAATTGCTTTTTTTTCAAAGAACAACATACCATATATCAACATTTCCGGTTACACCGCTCCAGACATGCTAGACTATTACTACCACAACATAAGTGAGGAAGTTAAGGAAATGGCATTTGAGTTGGAAGCCGCAGTTGCACAGAAATCATTATTAAACATTCGTTCCTCACAATGGGCGAACAATGGTTTGATTAAATACTATCATTGTGAAAAGAACAAATGCCACATATTGGAATTCGGTCCAAACATCGACACCAAAGACATCAGGAAAGGACAGATTTATAATGGAGGACAACTCCGAATATTGTTCTCTGGCAGATATTGGGGACGCAAAGGCGGCAACATTGCCGTGAAAGCCTTAGAGAAACTGAGGAGCAACGGCATTGATGCACAATTGATTGTTGTTGGTCCCCAAAAACTCCCAGAAATATGCAAGGGAAAAGACTACATAGACTTCATAGGCTATCTCAACAAAAACAAAGTTGAAGACTACAATAAATACCTGAGTCTATACGAACGTGCCCATATATTCCTGTTGCCAACCAGGGCTGAATGTGGTGCCATAGTCTATTCAGAGGCGGCTGCAGCAGGATTACCATGCTACACCTACCTCACGGGCGGAGCTGGCAATTATGTAATAAATGGTGTTAACGGCTTTGCGCTACCTGAGGGCTCATCGGCTGATGCATTTGCCGATCAGATTCTCAACGACATCAATACCGGTCGAATGCCATCACTGCATGAAGGAGCCTTGAAACTCTTCAACGAACACCTGAGTTGGGAGGCTTGGGCAAAAGGCTTTAGCAAGATCATGCAAGAAGCCACAGCATAAGGATAACACAAAGAAATCCCCCTTTCTGCTTGAGCGGAAAGGGGGATTTCTTTCATTTCTGAGCTATGAGGTTCTTAAGCTTGCTTTTTCCGGTAGGTAAGGAACAATGATACGGCGATTGCGATTACCAATGCCACGAGACTGCCGTAGGCAATAGCTTCAGTTGTACCGATGGTCTTTGGACGGAACTCAAGTACTACCTTATGGTTGCCACCCTTTACATTGATGGCACGGAGCACATAATTCACACGACCGACCTCTACAGGTTGTCCGTCAACAGTAGCAGTCCATCCTGGATAATATACCTCTGAGAATACCACTACTCCACCATTCTTTGAACTCACGTCATATCTCAACTCATTTGGTGCGTATGATGTGATCTTAACAGTAGAAGTAGAATCCTGTGCCACACTCTTGCCAAGCACATCCTCGAACTTCTTATCAGCTACAGCCACATTGTGGAGGTTGATATTACCTATAGCATCAAGTTCCTGATTGGCATTATCCACATATTTCACCTCGCTTACCATCCATGCAGCACCCATAGCATGTGGATTCATCACAGGAGTGGTGGCACCGCCCTGAAGCGGCATAATGAAATATTTGGCGTTGAGCATATTCAGAATAGGATATACAGAATCACCGTTCACCTTCTGCATATCACCCTGAGCATCCACAACCGCACTCATAGCCTTCTGCATCTCTGGAGAGATATACCTCTCCACGAGTTCCTGATAGCGACGGAGCTTAGCTGCATGATAGCCACCGATACTCTTATGGAAATAAGAAGTCTCATTCTCGTTAAAGGTGTTGCTCGCGAAGTTAAGTACACGATAATCAATATCCTTATCCTCAAGAATCTGCTTGTCGGTCTCTGTCATCTCCTGCGGAGCTGTACGGATGGTGTCACTCACAAACATATCGTCATAGAGATAACGCTTGTTCACCTGCCACATATCAACGAGACAGAGGACGGTAATGATAGCCACCATCATACCAGCAGACATCTTCTTCAACTTATACACAAAAAGAGCAGCAAAGCCAATAAGGATGATGAATACACTACGCCAGCAGTCAGCCTGGAAGATTGCCACGCGGATGTCTTTGAGGTTTGCAAGAAGCGGATTCAACTCCTCTGGAGGGAACTGTGACAATGCTCTCATCTCAGAAGGACTAACAAACTCGTCGAAGAAAAGTGTTGGCATCAGAGCAAAGAGCAAAGCTATGCCACCTGTCAAGCCGAGTGAGAGATACAGGAAGTTGAGCTTTGGGAAACGCTTACACTTCACGCACTCAGGATCCTCGATAAACTTCTTCAGAGCAAGCATAGCAAGGAACGGAATTGTGAACTCCGCAATCACGAGGATTGATGCCACCGTACGGAACTTGGCATACATCGGCACATAGTCGATGAAGAAATCCGTGAACGGCATGAAGTTTCTACCCCAAGACAATAGTATTGACAATATTGTAGCAGCAAGCAAAGCCCACTTTATGCTACCTTTGACGATGAAAAGTCCAAGAATGAAGAGCAGAAGTACGAAAGCACCCACATAAACCGGACCGCTCGTACCTGGCTGAGTTCCCCAATACTGCCCAATCTGTTGATAAATCTGGACGTACATCGGATTTGCCTTCTCTTGCGCAATTTCATTGGCATATAGCGAAACCGATGCACCACCCTTTGTGTTAGGCACAAGCAAAGTCCATGTTTCGCTCAAGCCGTAGCTCCATTGGGTGATATAGTCGCGCTCCAAGCCAGAAGACGTCTGATTACCTGTATCAGCCTTCACCAACTCGCTCTTACCGCGCATACTCTCCTTCTGATACTCCCAAGTGTGGTACAGGTTCGAGATATTAGCTCCAATACCCAATATCGCACCTATGGCGCACACGGCAGTAGCCTTCACAAAGTGTACGTATTTCTTCTGACGGATAGCATCCACAAGGAAACCGACGATGAGGAATGCGATGATGAAGAGGTAGTAATACGTCATCTGCACGTGGTTAGCATTCACCTCAAAGGCAGAGAAGATACCTGTCACTATCAATCCAGGAAGATACTTTCCCTTATATGCCAGCAACACGCCCGCAATCATAGGAGGGAGATAAGCCAGAGCCATCACCTTCCAGATATGTCCAGCAGCTATGATGATGAAGAAATAGCTTGAGAAAGCCCATATCACGGCACCAAGCGATGCCAGATACCAGCGGAAGTCGAATGCACGCAGAAGAATGTAGAAACCGAGGAGATACGCGAACACGTACCATACATTCTCTGGCAACCACAAGTGATAGGCATTCATCACGTTGTTAAGAGTCGTTGACGACTCATACGACGGAGCACTCTGATAGGTAGGCATACCGCAAAAAGCACTACCCGTCCAACGAGATTTCTCACCAGTCTTCTGATAATACTCTGATGTCTCCTGTCCAAGTCCACGTCCCGCAGAAGAGTCGTGACGGAAAAGGATTCTGCCTTCAGTATCGGCAGGGAAGAAATAGGCGAACGAGATGATTGCGAAGAGCGCCACCACCACTACGTCCGGCCAAAAACGCATAAAAAGTGATTTACAATTTACCATTTACGATATACAATTTTACACATCCCACCAAATCAATTCTATTAGCGGGAGTTATTTGCGGATGCAAAGATAATAATATTTTTGCAAAAACAAATGTTTACAACACAGATTTTTATTTCTATTTCAACAAAAAACTGTCACAAGTAAAAATCCCCAAGACCTGATGAAGTCCTGGGGAAATATTATTCATTTGCTTTCCGAAAGTTTATTCCGTTTCTGATTCATTCTTAGCTTCCTCTTCTTTCTGTGCCTCTGCATTCTGCTCCTCAGCTTTCTTGCCGAGATAGGTAGGTAGAGACATACCAGCCTGATCAAAGAGATCCTGCAATGGAGGTACAGACTTCATGAGTCCGCTAACGAAGTTGGCAGTAGAGCCTTTACCATCGGTATTTGCGCCAGAGTCCCAAACAGTAACCTTATCGATATTGATACCCTTGACAGCCTCAACCTGAGTCTTGACAAGTTCTGGGAGCTTCTCGAGTAAGAGCAGAGTATAAGCCTTTGTAGCATCGCCACCTGCAGCCTGAATCATCTTGTCGTAACCCTGTGCCTGCTTAGAGAGCTGCTCATAAAGGCCCTTAGCCTGAGCCTCCATCTTTGCATAGATGGCAGCAGCCTCACCCTGAGCCTTCACCTTGATTGCTTCAGCCTCACCCTGAGCCTTGATAGCTACAGCGTCAGCCTCACCTTTTGCGTTAATAGCAAGAGCATCTGCCTGACCCTTTGCTGTAACACGACGCTGCTCAGCATCAGCCTCAGCAGAGATGACAATACGTTTCTTCTCAATATCCTGTGCAACAAGCACGTTAGCAGCCTGAGTACTACGTTCACGCTCAGCACGAGCTTCCTCGGCTTTCTGCTCTGCTGCATAAGCCTCCTCAAGAGCCTTAGCCTGTGCTATCTTCTCGGCAGCAACAGCCTTACGCTGTGCCTCAGCCTCAGCAGAACGACGCTCTGCATCTGAGTTCGCAATCTCAACCTTTGCCTGGTTCTCACCAGCAACAGCCTTTGCATTAGCCTCGGATGTGCGGATACGTGTTTCCTTTTGTGCCTCAGCCTCACCGATAAGACCAAGCTTATCCTGCTCTGCCACTGACACCTTAGCCTCGTTGTTTGCCTTTGCCTTACCTGTCTGACCAAGTTTGTCCTGCTCAGCCACACGAACCTTAGCCTCGTTGATAGCCTTTGCTGCAGCCTCCTGACCAAGAGCCTCGATATATCCAGACTCATCATTGATATCGGTTACGTTTACGTTGATGAGACGAAGACCTATCTTCTTCAACTCAACCTCCACGTTACCAGAGATAGCCTCAAGGAACTTATCACGGTCAGAGTTCAATTCCTCGATACTCATCGTAGCGATAACCAGACGCAACTGACCAAAGAGGATATCACGAGCAAGTTCCTGAATCTGCTGTGCAGAAAGTCCAAGCAGACGCTCGGCAGCGGCAGTCATACATTCATCATCGGTAGAGATACCTACGGTGAATCGGCAAGGCACATCCACACGGATATTCTGACGAGACAGAGCATTTGTCAGATTAGCATCAATACTGATAGGAGTCAGCGACAGATATGCATAGTCCTCGATGATAGGCCACACAAACGCACCGCCACCATGAACACATTTTGCCGATTTCTTACTTCCACTGCCACCATAGATAACGAGAATCTTATCTGATGGACAACGACGATAACGATTAATCACAGCTGCAAATAGTACTACAAGTACTACGATTCCAACAATAGGTAATGCCATTTCCATTTTTTGTTTAGTTTTTCCTTATATTATTAATTATTTGTTTCTTCAGGAATTGCCACCTTCAGCACATTTCCTTCCACAGCCACCACCTTAACTCTTTTACCTGTAGCGATAGCCTCACCTGTGCTTACGGCATCAAATTCGTGGATGCTTCCGTTCAGACTTATCTGCACCTTACCCTTTCCCTCGCCAGCAGCAGGGATACGGAGATAAACGTCACAGTTCTTGCCCACGCAGTCGGCAATCTTATATGCCCCGTTATGCTCCAGTTTCTTCATCTTTCTGATAAGGAAGACAGTAGCATAGGAGAACAGACAACCCACACAGATAGCCACGATGTAAAGCACAGCCTTACTGCTTATATCGTTGTAGAAACTAACACCTGCCCAACCGAATCCCACGAAGAAATTCACGAGCGAACGGATAGAGAACAGACTCACAGCCCCACCCGTGTCCATAGTGTCACCGTCAAAGTCACCAACTTCAAAGTCCACATCATGATCCATACCTATCATGGTAAGGATAGCCTGTACCAAGAATATAGTGGACGAAACGATAGCGCAGCCCCAGAAAACCTGCGCAGCGGGCTCTAGCCCTTGAAACCATGTTAATAGATCATTCATAGTAGAAATGTATTTAGGTTCGTTTTCTATTTATTAATATCTCTTGCCTCTGCCATTAAACGGAGCTTCTTTTGGATGGTATTTATCATATTCCATACCAAACTCATTCAGATCCCGCATTGCCTCAATTCTGTTTTCCATACCATCAGGCAATTCGCTGAAAAAGTCGAGTCTCGTCATCTTCTCAATCTGGTCGATGCTCCTCACAGCCTTTCTCATCGGCTGACTCACGTCCGTATTATCGTAATAGAAGGCGATACCCTTCTCCTTACCTTTCTTCAGACATGCTACGACTTTGAAGAACCCGTCAGGAACAGCCACACGATGACTGACACCTATATACTCAGGAGCCTTTTTCCAATACACAGGACCGCATATTATATATATACTACCCATTTTCTTAGCCCATCTTCTGCAAGCAGCTTCTAGACGCTCCCAAGAAACATGGTTGAGCTCACGCATCTGCGGACAGACATTCGACATATAGAAGCAGTCGCGCATCGCAGCAGGACTCCATTTCATGTCACCTGCCGGACACATGTGTCCTCTGTCATATTTAGTGCCTTTATAATCAAAGAACGCAACACGATTTGCCAAAGGCAAAGCATCGTCGGAAACAAATTCATAGCCATCGCGGTCAAGCCTACCATAAGCCTCATCCGAAGTAAGCTCCCACGCTACCCAGTCAGGGTTGTTCCTTTCATAGTTGAAATACAACACATACCCTGTCTTCACAAGCAGTTGGCCATTTTTTCTGCCTTTCACAGCATTTTTGAGAGTAATCAACGGTCTCACGTCACCCATCCTTGCTTTTCCCGGAATTGACATTGCAGCCGTCATGTTCTTCTCACTACCGCCAGCGAGTTTTTCCTTGAGATACTGCAAGGCACTTGTCTGAGTCACCACGATAGTGGCAACCACCAGAGCAAGGGCGAGAACACAGTTCACAAAACCGAAGCTCAGTCTCTTGTTCCTTCTTCTTCTCATAGTCGGGGTGAGCAGACTCGAACTGCCGACCACACGCCCCCCAGACGCGTACGCTAACCAACTGCGCCACACCCCGAAGTTCTAAATTAGCGATGAATAATAAACAATTAACATAGGATTCGCAGAAAGTTTTACCCAACAGCCCTACTCCGACAGGCATGTTAATTGTTAATTATTAATTGTTAATTCATTTTCTCTGCAAAGATAAATAAAATCCATGAAACTTGCAATTTTTTTCTAATATTTTTTTCGAAAGAGATATCGTTTGCAACTGAGATGCATGCACCTCAGTTGCATCAATCATCAGAAGACACATATACCCGTCTTGAAAAGATATTGAAAAACAGCAAATATTGTTGATAATTCGTTAATCCTTCGCTCTTCCTCCGTACAAAACTCGATGATCCTCCGCTTCCCCACCGACTTTGCACCGACTTTGGTACGGAGGAAGAGCGGACTTACAACGGACCTACAACGGATTTGCATATCCTCATCTCATCAACTTCTGTACAGCCAGCACAAGGAACCTCCAAATATTTTTGGGAAAAAGACAAAAATCAACCCCCTAACATTCAGTCGGATTCCATTGGTCTATAATACTTATCATTCGTTGCAGAGAACCCTCAAACTCCTTATTAAATACTAGCGTATATGTTATCCATAATTTGCCCGAATGAACGGCTTTTGTATGAAATCGCATATTCTCCCAAGTGCAGTTTCCCTCTGTATAGTCTCCATCCATAATCAAGCTGTCCCTTACGTGTTTGATATTATCAGAATGTATTTTCTGATATTCTACGGAAGCAATAACCGTTGTTTCAATCATAATGTCGGTTCTTCCATTATAGTTAAAACGGTTTTCGCCTTTAGTATTATCTTCTGCCGGCTGGAAGAAATCGGGATAGGATATAGTATAGCCATACATATCGTCTGTAAAAGATATCATATTTGAATCATTGATAACCTTCTCAAATACATTGGCTTCATCAATATCAATACCACATCCAATCCACAGATAATCCACCGTGAAAGACATACAAACAAAAAGAACAAGTAATGCAAGAAGTGCTTTCATATTTTTTCCTCTATTATCTTTTTGCCTGCAAAATTAACGACCAAACCGATAAATGCCATTTTTTTTTGCCTGACATTTGTCTGACAATTGCCTAACACATGAAAAAAACAAGGCTCTTCTTCCGAAGCTGCTCCATCGCTGCTCCATCGTTAGTCCATCGATTCGATGGAGTATCGATGGATTATCGATGGACAATCGATGGATTATCCTAAGAGGAAGAGTAGAGAATCATAAGGAATAAATACACTAATACAACTTATGGAAGGACTTGCTTTACCTTGATGAGTCTTGCAAAAAACATCTGATTGCTTTTTCAAAAAAACACGAGAATAGTTGGAAATATCATCATGTTTTTATATCTTTGCATCAAAATTCAAAAATATGAGAATTAGAAGATTTCTACACCTTGCAATAATAGCACTTAGTATTTCAAATATTTCTGTGGCACAAAATGTGTCACACACGTTTGTGGTGGATGGAGAACTGCAAGCCAAGAGTGACAATATCAAAGTATATAATGGTAATATTATTGCCAGCTATTGGGCAGACAAGGAAAAAACGGGAAAAGTGATAGCTACAAGTTGGGGGACAAAAGAGATGTATATTCCTAGCCATTCAATATTTTTTAATTGTCTGGTACAGGCATACGCAAACCACTATAGCTTGGTATTGTCACCAGATATCATTTGGACAGTTATCAGTCAAGGATTCTGCCATTATGTGAACCTTATCCCTGAGGCTATGAGAGACAGAATTGTTTCTCACCAAGGAAAAACGACTCTTGCAATAGAGTCAAAACAGGATTTATATTCACCAGACGTGAAATGGGATGACATTCTTGATGGTTTTGACAAACAGATAGCCGAGAACACGAAAGATAATATTGCTGATATGATGAGGGCAGATTTTTCTACCACAGGAAAGACTGAGCGCATAGCATCACAGATTATCTTGATGAGTTCTGTAAAGAAATATTTTGATTTTGTAGTTCTTCGTATTGTCTGCGGTATTCCATCCATAACAATAGAAGGCACACCTGAAGACTGGAAGAAAGTGATACAGAAGACTGAGAATCTCAGGAACTATGGCCTTGGTTGGTGGGTGAATGACCTCACACCTATTCTGAATGAGTTTGTGGCGGCAGCAGAGGGCAAGCCAAATAGGGCTTTCTGGCAGAATATTGTGATGAAACTACGTCCTAATGAGATGCGAGAACTTGGCTGTATGGCAGGTTGGGGTGATGATGAGCCAACGTATGTAGACGGATGGTTCTTGAAACTTATGCCTTTCGACAAAAATGGACGAACTCCAAGAAAGGTATCGTGCGAAACAAATCAGATGCTTCCAAATGTAGCAAGTGCTCCATTCACCTATAAGGTTCTTGATGGTCTTGGTAATACCATCAGTAATACACCTATGGATATGGTTGCAGGATTAGTAGGTATTGATGTTGATAACAATACTCACACTATGCGTCCAAGAATTGGGTGGATAGTGTGCGAGAGCAATGGACCGACAATAGAAGAAAGGCTTGCTAAAGGAGAGGAGTTGCACATAATGACTTATGTGCCAGAAGAACTCAAGCATATAGATTATCTACCCAAGCTCAAAATGCACTTTACTCATAAAGTAATAATACCGGACTGGATGGATACTCTGAAGATTGACAAAATCGACATTAGAGGCAGAATCTCACCAGAACTTGAGAATGAACTTCCAAAACGTTTTCCTAACAGGGAAATACATATATCAGAAGACAAGAGTGGCTGCATAATAACTTCTAAGACTTGTCAGGCTCCTGAAAACCATGTTTTCAGACCATCATATTCAGCAGAAAGACCTAAGTTTCCTGGTGATTACAAAGCATTCGAAAAGTACATAGAAGAGAACAGACGAATCCCTATTTCAGAAAACAACAAAAAAGACAAAAACGAAGGAGGCTGTACGATATGGGTAGAATTCATAGTAGAGAAAGACGGTTCCGTCTCTAACGTTAAAATTGAAAGAAATGTCAACATCAAAGAAGAATGTGAAGAGGAGGCTTTACGCCTTATAAGAGAAATGCCGAAATGGGAGCCCGGCAAGAAAGACATTAATGGTGTTGAGACAATAATCCGAGCAAGAGAGTCGGAAATTCTACGATTCTAACTATATGCCATTTGCACGAGTTCTCTTGGTAGTGTGATTGTCCTTCTTCTGTCATACCAGATACGGTTACTACCCTCCACCTGACGGACGGAATGTTTGGAAATCGCATAATAGTTTAGCTGGTAGCTATCCATGCATTTGGCAAAAGCGCTTTTGATACGAGCACACTTCTCATTAATGGAGTTGTCGAGAGGATTGACAAGACGGTCAATTGACTCGCAGATAATATCATCACTCACCCTATTGCCCACCTTGCGATAAAGGGCTATGAGTTCTTCGCGATAATCGCTAAGGCACTTGAATTCTATGCCCTCTTCATGATTGAGAAAGAAGATATAAAGAGCCTTGTTGATTGGTGAAAGCTCCACTTCTTTCTCATAGTCTGGCAAGAGAAAACGGTAGTCGCTCGTTATGACAAGTGGACTCAGCCTCTCCTTGGCCGCCTCGATATTAAGTTGCTGAAGAGCAGACACGGTTATTGCTTCGAGCAGGAGGTCATAACGACCTGCCCGACGAAGTTCTTCCGAGAGAACACGTAATTGCTCCGCGATTTGACTTACCTTTTCGGATGTCGAGCTATCAACTATGCTCATTACTCTTCCTTGGTTAAAGATGAGAGGCCTTGTAGGAATCTGTTCTTGACCCTATTGAAAAAAGCGCGAGAAGGGTCTTCCGAACTCTCGTTTTCCACCTTATCTATGTTCTCGTTCTGAGGAGTAGGCTCATGTTCTTCCTCCTCACCTCCAAGACTTATGGCCTGCCCTACAGGAACCGTCGTCTGAGACGATACGGTAACAGGAATCTTTTTCTTTCTTTCCCCATATATCTCGTTGATAATCTCATCCATAGAGATATCATTATCTTGTTTTCTTATAGGCAAGGTATTATCAAAGCCTGTGGCAAGGATTGTAATCTTTGCATCCTCGTCGAGAGTATCATCGGTAGCCATTCCCCAGATAACGTCTATAGCAGGATCGAGTTCATCCATAAAGGCATCTATCTCCTCAAGCTCGTCAACAAAAAGTTCATGCTCCGAACTGGTGTAGATATTGAAGAGAATGCGCGTAGCCTTACTGATATCTGAACCATAGAGCAGAGGCGACTGCAAGGCATTGAGTACGGCTTTCTGAACACGATGCTCCCCACTTGCACGACCTATAGCCATAATAGCTCCACCGCCATTCTTCATGGTGGTCTTCACATCGGCAAGGTCAGTCTGAATCTTTCCATTTAGAGTGATGAGTTCAGAAATACTACGCACGGCATTCGCCATAACGGCATCGGCTCTGCGTAGAGCCTCATTCACAGGGATATGGGAATCGCTAAACACCTTGGATATCTGCTCGTTATTGATAATGAGTAGAGCATCCACATTGGCACGCATCTCGTCAATTCCCTTGAGAGCTTTTATGATTTTCGGACGTTTCTCAAAATAGAAAGGAAGGGTAACAATACCTATGGTAAGGAGTCCGAGTTCCTTAGCTATACCAGCCACGAAAGGTCCAGCACCTGTACCAGTTCCTCCTCCCATGGCACATACTATGAACGTCATCTGAGTATGGTCACTAAATAGACGTTTCAAATCCTCTATATTCTGTTCTGCCTCTTCCCTACCCTTCTTCGGATCAGCTCCAGCACCATGACCACTTTTACCAAGCATTATCTTTGTTGGCACAGGATTAACAGACAGGCTCTTACTATCGGTATTGCACACTGCGAAGGTGACACTTTTCATCCCCTCATGATACATATTACCGACGGCGTTGCATCCACCACCACCTACACCTACCACCTTAATAATATCGGTGGTGGTATCCTCTACAGGTCCGAAGACATCTAGTATATCGTTGTTCATGACAATTGATTTTTATTATTTTTGAGTACAAAATTACATAACTTTCCCGATACTTCCAAAACAGAACCATAAAATTTAGAATTACAAGCCTTGCAAATGAAGAAAAAAGCAAAGACGCGAGTCGCAAAGTTATTTTTCTTGCGTCCTCGCGTCTTAGCGTTCATTTTTTCTGTATTCTATTGTGGGAACTCATACACCAGATACTGCACGTTAGGTTCCGTCGGATAATTTGTCAGGCGACCAGAACGTGATACGAATGAGACAATTCCACGATAAACTTCCCTGCCAAAGGTGTATTTATTTCTGTAGATATTGACGTAATGAATACGTCTAGCATCATAGTTGAGAAATCTGTCAACATCTATTACAGGCATACCGTCGATGAATACCATTGCCGGCCATGAGTAGTCATAGTTGCCATCCTCATCACGAACTACCAACTGCGGTACGCCCTTTATATCTGTACGTTGCACACAGTTCACATATTCCAACAGCACTTCTCTGACAGTAAGGAACTGACGGTACTCGTCGAGGTTGTAAGTGAGATTAGGTTTCTCGCCAAACACGATGTTGTCATAGTCCAATGGCACTCCATCTTCGCTTGCAGCATCGTCGTAAACGCCCAACTGCGGTTCGTTCTTAGCAGGTGCAATGGCGATCTGATGCTTTTGCATTCCCAGAGAGCGTTGCTCTACCTCCGCGCGATTGTAATGGAACACGAGGTGTGGGAGCTTCTTCGGAGGAAGCGTAGCGAACGGACTTATCATCTCTATAGGCAGACTCACGCCTGTGTACGATGCAGCAGAAAGCACGAGCGGTTGCTTGCCATGAAGTCCGTAGGTATAGAATATAGCTGTGGTATCATTTATCATCTTTCCTTCGAAATAGTGTATTTGCTTACCCACAATACCTAGGGATGGACGTATCTGGGTGCTCTTATAGGTAACGCCATTATATACATTCTTAATGCGTGCCTTGATTATATGACCTTCCGTTTCACGCACTTCGACTTCCTTCTCGTTCACCATATCCTCAACAGGTGCCATGGTGAGATACTCATAGCGATTGAGGATTTCCTTGTGGAGATCATGGTTGAACTTCGTTCCGTATTTCTCCACCATATTGCGAGCAGTCTCAAGGTCACCCTCATGCTTGATGCGCTGAATCTCGACAAGGAAGGTGGCGAAGATTCCACGAAGACGCGGGTAGTTGTTGATCTTGAGGTACGTCTTTGTAGTATATCCCTCCTTACGCTTAACCAGTTCCATTGCACCATTGGCATGGGCAAGTGCCCAGTTGGCTATGAGTGCACAAGCTCGCATGTGTACATCCTCGATCTCGTCAGTAAACTTAATCTGGATGCCATGCGTAAGCAGTCCATTCATCAGGTATGTGTAATACCGTGACTTGTATGCTACAGTATCATCAATAAGATTAAGTTCCGCGAGCTTTGGGTCTGCGATGTAGTAAAGTCCCAGAAGTTCTGCACGAGCCTCGTCTATCGTACTGCCAAATTCCTTCAAGGCACTTGAATTTACATCAGAAAGGAACGTTACATGACCAAGACTCTTGTGAAGGTCGGCATGGAGGGTATCGCTTGCGTCTGCGTATCTGCGAAGCATAGCCGCTGTCTCTTCGTCAATGGCGAATTCATCAAAGAAATCTTTTTCCGCCTCGTTGTTATCGCGACTTTGAAGTGCCCCCCGAAAGTTAGACAAAAAACTTTCGGGGTTTATTATGTTAGGAAGAAAAAGAAAGAAACATGGTTATGTAGAGTGCTTGAAGTACATGCATATGATTAAAAGAAGGAAGGTCTATCCATTCTATACATGTGGAGTATGGAATTAATGAAGATCGCCTTCATGTATTATGGAACCTGTATCAATTACACGGTAAGGCAGGTTTGCAGAAGAAAAAGAAGAATATCAAGGCTGATTATGCATAAAAAAAGAAAATCGTTCTTGATATTGAAGAAAATCATGTAACTTTGCACGCAGCCTCGCTCAAATACGGAGCCAGTTCCCAACGAATATCTGTATGGTTACGGCAATACAGGACGGGCGGCTTGTCAGCTTTGAACAGCACTAAAAGGCAAGGGCGACCACCAGGTATGGGAAGACAAAAAAAGAGCAGCAAACCGCTCACAGAGCTTGAAAGGCTTCGCAAGGAAGTACAGGAGCTCAAGACAGAGAATGCTCTGCTAAAAAAAGTGAGAGCCTTAGTCGAGGAAAGGAATGCCCGACTACGAGAGATTGGGCAAGGGCCATCGAAGAACTAAGGCATGAGGGACATCCCCTGCAGTATATGCTGCATAGGATGAAGATGGCCTATTCCGTATTCTATTACCATATATCGCATATGGATGACAGCGATGGATACGATAGAATCAGGACTCGTATAAAGCAGATATATGACAGGAATCATGGACGCTACGGGTATAGGCGAATCTATATGGAACTGCACAACGAAGATGTTGTTATTAATCATAAGACCGTACAGAAGCTAATGAATCAGATGGGACTTAAGGCAAGGACCAGGAAACGGCACTATCACTCCTATAAGGGGGAGATAGGCAGGATTGCTCCGAATGTACTAGAACGTAATTTTTGCGCAGACAGACCCAATCAGAAATGGGCTACAGATGTTACACAAGTATGCATAAATGACAGAAAGCTGTACTTGTCGCCCATATTGGACATGTTTGATGGCGGTATTCTATCTTACACCATTTCTACCAGTCCCAACTTGCAGATGGTTATATCAATGCTTAAGATGGCTCTTAGGAAATATCCGCTACTAGATGGTCTCACACTGCACTCAGATCAAGGCTGGCATTACCAGCACGGTATGTACCAGAAGGTGCTTAAAGACCATGACATCACGCAGAGCATGTCACGTAAAGGCAACTGTCTGGACAATGCAATGATGGAGAATTTCTTTGGCCTGATGAAGAACGAACTCTTGTACGCTAACAAGTTTGAAAGCATAGAGGACTTTGAAAGAGCGCTAAGAAAATATATTAATTGGTATAACAATAAAAGAATAAAATTGAGGTTAAAAGGAATGAGCCCGGTACAATACCGAGCCCAATACTATAGAGAGTTGAATAATTAATGTTTAATTTAATGTCCAACTTTTCGGGGTCACATCACCTCCATACACCTTCCAAACCGTGTGATAGAGGCGGACACCGTTCTTCGAGCCATCACATAGCAGGACGGAATACTTCGTGCTGTCCTCAGGGTCGTGCACGAACCTGTGCCCGTCCATCTCGAACCAGTCTATATGCTGCTGCTCAGGCAGACAGTACACGTTGCCCACTGGCGATAGTACCGCCACCTGCTGTTTAAACTCATCAAGACGCAACTGCACGTTATCATACACCACACCATAGTAGCAGATCCGCCCTTTATACATATTTGTGTTGCCTTTATAATATGGAACATTCTGCCACAACGCCATCTGGTATTGTGGTTCCACCTGTCCCACATATAGGCGAGCGAAATCAGAAGCAGAGGAAAAATAATCCTGAGCTTCGACATTTTGCATGAAAAACATCATACAGAAGAAAACAAAAAAATGTCTTTTCTTAGTTTTACAATGTCTTAAATATCTTTCCACCGTCTTATCATTATTTCTAATATTTATTAATATGATGCAAAAATAAGCATTTTATTGCATAACAATTGCATATTTCTGTTTAAAAATAAAAACATTAAAAAAAATTAACTTTAAAACCGTCTTAATATCAATATAACTCAAATAATAATCTGGATTAGACAGAAAAAACAGACTCTCCGGTCCTTCCGTTTTTTCCTGTATATCTAGAAATACACACAAAAAAAGAGCCTCAGAACAATAATTCTGAAGCTCTCTGTTAGAAAGGAGGCGGCTACCTACTCTCCCGCATTGCATTGCAGTACCATCGGCGCAAGCAGGCTTAACTTCTCTGTTCGGAATGGGAAGAGGTGGAACCCTGCCGCAATAGCCACCTGATGTTCTTTCGAAGCATAATTGATAATTTATAATTGATAATTGACAATTATCACCACCAACCATGCACGTATAAGGTGACCTATTGACAAGACAATCTGTATAGGAAAGACCATACAGTTGAAATTATGAGAACACTAATTGTCAATTTTCAATTATCAATTGTCAATTAGCTTGCTGGAAAGCTTTCGGGCAATTAGTAGTGCTCGGCTTTGACGTCACCGTCTTTAGACC
>Ga0256405_10001410_pt1 | contig 65644 bp, 61 predicted proteins | sample RumenRJG_02DNA_FD_189096 | JGI IMG/M metagenome (GOLD analysis project Ga0256405, IMG submission 189096) | Bovine rumen microbial communities from Lethbridge, Alberta, Canada - RJG_02 | ecosystem: Host-associated > Mammals > Digestive system > Stomach > Rumen | place: Canada: Alberta... | reverse complement strand
ATGAAGCGAACCGTGGCTTCCTGGTTTAGAAAAGGTATGTTATTTTCATTTGATAAGAAGGCTTATGGCCTTATATTAAAAACTGCCGTGATTGTCGCGGCAGCTTTTTTTGCGGTACATTTACCTGAAGCCTATGCTTCTGAAAATGCGACAAGCGCGAGTCAGCCTGAAAACGCCTCCGGAAGCGCCGTGAAAAAGAAGAGCTTCAAGATAAAAGCATTTACGGCGGAGGGCGACCTCGTAGAGGTTGATACCGGCGTGACAAGGTCTGCCATAGAGGACTCTGTGCTTACGGCCTCGTGGAAACTGACGGGCTTCAAGGACGATGGGAAGACTGAGATATCGATTTATGCCGATACCGACAACAAGGATTATGACGGTGATCTCATATACAGCGGTACGGGTGAAAAGAGTGGCAGCGCTATTTTGCTTGCCGGAGACCTTGCGACGGACGATTATTATTTTTATATAGAGGCCACAAGAAATGGCGTGACAAAGCGGAAATACACGGGGAAGTCCTTTCCTCTCGTAAATTATGAGGATATTTTACCTGACTGCAGCGTTTCATTTAACAATGAAGACGAAATCACAAATGATGACGTGCTTGCGGCTGACGTCTCCTTCGATGGATATTGCACGGTTACGGCCCTTGTAAATGACAATAAGGTTATAGACGCCTCGGGAGCGGTAGGGCGCTACAACATACCGCTTTCAGAGGGCGAGAACAGCGTAGATCTTATTGTCACAGGTGAAAATGGCAAGGAGAGGCATTTTACGGAGGATATAACGTTAGACACCGATCCGCCCTACCTCCTTGTTTCGACTGACGTCGATGGGGCGGTTACGAGCGCTGAGACGGTTGATATTTCGGGAAATGTGGAGAAGGGCGCGCTTCTTACCGTAAATGATGAGACCATCCTCTATGACAGCGACGGAAATTTCAGCACGACGATAAGGCTTGACGCCGGAAATAATATTATCGATGTGAAGGCAGAGGATGAGGCCGGAAATATCAATAATTATCCGATGACAGTCTACAGGCGGCAGATCAGGCAGAACAAGAGGAACAAGAGGAACAAGAAGGCCGCGATATTTGTCGGAGGACTCTTCGGTATAATCATTTTCGGCTATATTTTCTTCTTTATAAAGTGGATTCGCAAGCATCGCCGTCTTGACAAAAAGAAGAATAGAAAGTAGAATATAAAGGTCGGACTTTAATTTATACAATCAGGAGACAGAAAATGGGAGAGAAAAAACCATACTATATAACAACGGCCATTGCCTATACTTCAGGCAAGCCGCATATCGGCAACACCTACGAGATAATCTTAGCCGATTCCATAGCCCGTTTCAGAAGAAAGGAAGGCTATGACGTACATTTTCAGACAGGCTCGGATGAGCACGGACAGAAGATAGAGACCCGCGCCATCGAGGCCGGTGAGACGCCTAAGGAGTTCGTAGACGAGGTTTCAACCGAGATCAAGCGACTCTACGATATGGTAAATACGAGCTACGACCGCTTCATAAGGACTACGGATGAGGACCATATGAAGCAGGTCCAGAAGATATTTAAGAAGCTCTACGATAAGGGAGATATCTATCTCGGAAAATATAAGGGTTTATACTGCTCCGAGTGCGAGGCATTTTACACAGAGAGTCAGGCAAAGGATGGAAAATGTCCTGTCTGCGGCTCCACACTTAAGGAAGAGTCGGAGGATGCCTATTTCTTCAGGATGAGCAAGTACGCTCCGAAGCTTATAGACTATATAGAGTCTCATCCTGACTTCATCAAGCCTGTAAGCCGTAAGAATGAGATGATGAACAACTTCCTTAAGCCGGGTCTCCAGGACCTCTGTGTCTCAAGGACATCATTTAAATGGGGAATCCCTGTAGACTTTGATCCAAAGCACGTCGTATACGTATGGCTTGACGCCCTTACTAACTATATCACGGGAATCGGCTATGACGCTGACGGCAACAGCAGCGACTTATATAAGAAATACTGGCCGGCCGACCTTCACCTTATCGGTAAGGATATAATCCGTTTCCATACAATCTACTGGCCTATTTTCCTTATGGCCCTCGGTGAACCGCTTCCTAAGCAGATTTTCGGTCACCCATGGCTTCTTCAGGGCGGCGAGAAGATGAGCAAGAGCAAGGGAAATGTTATTTACGCCGATGACATGGTAGATCTCTTCGGCGTAGATGCTGTCCGCTACTTCGTTCTTCATGAGATGCCTTATGAAAACGATGGCGTCATCACCTGGGAGCTTATGGTGGAGCGCTACAACTCTGACCTGGCGAATATCTTGGGAAACCTTGTATCTCGAACCATCGCCATGAGCAACAAGTATTTCGGTGGCGTTATAGAGAATAAGGGCGCTAAGGAAGCTGTCGATGATGACCTTAAAAATGTGCAGAGGTCTCTTATTGCTACCGTTAAGGGCAAAATGGGAGAGCTTCGCGCGGCAGATTCACTGACTGAGATATTTAACCTCTTCAGAAGATTAAATAAATATATAGATGAGACTGAACCGTGGAGCCTTGCAAAGGATGAGGCGAAGCTTGACAGGCTTGCGACAGTCCTTTACAATCTCGCAGACGGTATCATGACAGGGGCTTCGGTCCTCTATCCGTTTATGCCTGATACGGCTGACAAGATCGCGTCTGAATTTAACGTAAGCCTACGTGATTTCGACGAGCTTGATAAGGTAGATCTCTTCCCTTCGGGAACGAAGGTTTCTGAGAATCCTGAGATCCTCTTCGCAAGGAAGAAGGTAGAGGAGGTTCTTGCTGAGACCGCCAAGATAGAAGAGAAGCAGAAGGTTGAATTTAAGGAGAGCAATATCAAGGCTACGAAGAATCTCCTTGCTGCAGGAAAGATTAGTAAAGAGGAAGCTGACGCGAAATTAGCTGAACTCGAGGGTAAGAAGGCCGGCAGAACTGAGATTACAGTTGAGCCTAAGGATGAAATTACTTACGATGATTTCGACAAGTGCCAGTTTGTAGTAGGTGAGGTCCTTGAGTGCGAGGCTGTGCCTAAGTCAAAGAAGCTTCTTAAGTTTAAGATTAAGATAGGAACCGAGACAAGGCAGATTCTCTCGGGCATTCACCAGTGGTATGAGCCTGAGCAGTTAATCGGGAAGAAGGTTATGGCCCTTATAAATCTTGCCCCTCGTAAGATGATGGGACTTGAGAGCCAGGGTATGCTTCTCTCTGCTGAGGACGCTGACGGAAATGTATCTCTTATGACACCTATGGACCCTGATATGCCGGGCGGCAGTGGTATCTGCTAAGGAGTATTTATGAAAATAGGAATTATTGGAGCGATGGGCGAGGAGGTAGCTAAGCTCATCGCCCGTGTTGAGAATCCTGTAAAAAGCGAGATAGCAAAAAGCGCATTTACAGAAGGGAAACTCGCGGGTCAAGATGTCGTAATAGTAGAAAGCGGCATTGGTAAGGTTAACGCTGCCCTTGCGACCCAGGTTCTCGTAGATAAGTTTGATGTTGACTGCATCATTAACTGCGGTGTAGCAGGAGCTATAGACAATAAGTTAGATATAGGAGATATAGTGCTCTCCGAGGATACAGTCCAGCACGATATGGATACGAGCTACTTCGGTGATCCTGTCGGTATCATTCCTCGTATGAAGGAGAGCTATTTTAAGGGTGATAAGAAGCTTATTAAGCTTGCTATCGATGTTTGTCATGAGGTAAATCCGGATATCAGTATCTATGCGGGAAGAATAGCGAGCGGAGATCAGTTTATCTCTGACAGCGATAAGAAGAAGTGGTTAGGCTCGAATTTCCACGCTATGTGCGCTGAGATGGAGGGAGCAGCCATAGCCCAGGCCGCCTGGCTAAATGATACGCCATTCCTCATTATTCGTGCCATTTCCGATAAGGCTGATGGCAGCGCAGTAATGGATTATGGTGAGTTCGAGAAGAAAGCTATAGAGCATACCGATAAGCTTGTTATGGGGATGCTAGAGAGACTGTGATTTGCCTAACAAAAAAGAGCCGTGCAATGCACGGCTCTTTTTTATTTAGCTGCTTTCTCAATTAGTTCTGTAATAATCTTTATGGAGTCTGACTGACTGCTTTCTTTCATGTTCCTGATATAGGTGTCGCGGTTGAGGTAGACCTCGGCAACTGCCTTTGTGAGGGTCTCGTTCGTTACATTTTCCTCAGGAAGCATCTTCGCGAAGCCCTGCTTTTCGAAGCTCTTCGCGTTAAGTATCTGGTCGCCTCGGCTCGCGTCAGCGGCGAGAGGGATGAGAACCGACGGAATTTTAAGGGCAGCAAACTCACAAATCGCGTTAGCCCCAGCGCGGGAAACTACGAGATCGGTTATCGCGAAAATGTCCCGCATTTCCTTATCCACGTACTCAAACTGTCTGTAGCCGATAGTGCCGTTATAGCTCTCGTCAGTTTTTCCTCGACCGCAGAGGTGGACGACGTCAAAGGTTTTAAGAAGCTCAGGAAGCGCCTTCCTCACTGCCTCATTTACCCTTACGGCGCCAAGACTTCCGCCCATAACAAGGAGTATAGGTTTATCGCCTGACATTCCGGTAAAGCTAAGTCCTTTCTCGCGACTTCCCATGAAGAGTTCACGCCTTATAGGAGTGCCGGTAAGAACTGCCTTCCCCTGCGGAAGAGAAGCTAGTGCCTCCGGGAAATTCGCGCACACGTAATCAGCCTTAGGTATACAGAGCTTGTTCGCAAGGCCCGGCGACATATCGGATTCATGAATTATTGAAGGAATATGTAACTTGCTTGCGGCAAAAACTACAGGCACTGAGACGAAGCCGCCCTTAGAAAATACCACGTCAGGCTTGATTTTCTTAAGCGCTTCGACCGCTTCGTTGTAGCCCTTGATGACACGAAAGGGGTCTGAGAAGTTTTTCCAGGAAAAATACCTTCTTAATTTTCCTGAGGAAATGCCCGTATAGGGAATACCAAGTTCCTCTATGAGACCCTTCTCCATGCCCTCGTATGAGCCTATATAGTAGACCTCATAGCCTGCCTTCTGAAGCTCAGGTATAAGGGCTATGTTAGGTGTAACATGGCCGGCTGTTCCACCGCCTGTGAGAACTATTTTTTTCATTTCAGCCCTCCGGAAGAAGTTCACCTGATTTTATGGCTTTTAATGCGTTCGCAAGCTGGTCGGGACATGAAGTATTCTTCATGCCGCAGCGAATACCTTCAAGTCTTTCAATTACATCGTCGAGCTTCATGCCTCTTGTAAGTGCGCCAATGCCCTGGAGGTTGCCATTGCAGCCGTTTGTGTAGGTTACATCCGTAACCACATCGTCGTCAAGCTTGATATTTATAAGTGAACTGCATGTTCCGTGTGTCTTGTAGAGATAGTTCTTAGTCATCTGTGATTATTCCTCTGTGTGGTCTTCTATAAATTTTTTAACGGCGCTCTCATAGAGCTCAGGATTAACATAGTAGCTCTCAGCGTGCTTTGCGCCTTCGACAATTATGAGGGTCTTATCCTCACTGCCGCATGCGTCGTAATTTTCGTATACCATATCTGTCGGTACGAAATCATCCTTGTCTCCATGGATGAAGAGCATAGGAACCGTAGCGTTCTTAAGAGCTTTAGCCGAGTCGCACTGGTCAAATGAGTAGCCGTCCATCTTATTCGTGACCTGGCTCACAACATTTATAACAGGCTTACCGTCAAAATGGAACATGTTCTTAAAATTAAACCTGAGCTGGTCTGTGAGTCTGCTGTAGCCGCAGTCCTCTATGATGCCCTTAACCTGCTCAGGGAGCTCATCTCCTGCGGTAAGCATAACCGTAGCCGCGCCCATCGATACGCCGTGAAGGAATATCTTGCAGTCATCGCCAAAGCGGACGGTGAGGTATCTTATCCAACGCTCTACGTCGAAATGATCATGCCACCCGTAGCCGATATAGTCGCCCTGGCTGTCTCCGTGGCCCCTGTCATCGACCATAAGGATATTTACACCGAGCTTATGGTAAAATGGGAGCATGAGACCGAAGTCCTTCATACCGCTTGCCCTGTAACCGTGGACAAGTATTACGGTTGTGGTTGTGTAAACCTCCGCCGGGATAAATGTGCCGTGGAGCCTGAGCCCGTCGAATGAGCGAATTTCAACGCTTTCGGTCTCAATATCCTTAATCCACTCCTTGATCTTCTCGTATTCAGCCTGCTTGTCGGGATCGTCTGAGTAAATGCCTGGCTGTGGCTTCTTATTCGTCTTGGAATTTCTTGCTACGCTCATGTCGTAGAGATAGCCGATTCCGCCCGCGGCAGCAGCCACGGTTACGCCAAGGAGTCCGATGACTAATTTTCCTTTCATATAAAAACTTCCTTTCTTTGTTGAAGATTAATGTTTCTAAGCTTAGCAGTACTTTCGCTGCTTGTACAATTATACCATCCGGAACGCCTAAAGTAAATAAATAGGTTATAAATTTAATAGAAAAACAGATGTAGAACAGTGATAATCGTAAGCTAGACATTTTTATGGATATGTGGTAAAATAGATAAGATTGTTGTAAAAAAGTAGTTTCGGAGGTTTTACAAATGGCACTTAGGACCGTTAGGAAGTTTGGTGATGAGATTCTTGAGAAGAAGGCAAATCCCGTCAGGGATAATTCAAAGAGAATCCAGGACCTTATAGATGATATGTTTGAGACCATGTATGATGCCGACGGCGTCGGGCTTGCTGCCCCGCAGGTAGGCATTTTGAAGAGAATCGTTGTAATAGATGTATCAGAGAAGCGTGATACGCCGCTTGTTCTCATTAATCCCGAGGTTATCTCTACCGAAGGCGAGCAGACAGGACCTGAGGGCTGCCTTTCGTATCCGGGCAAGTCAGGCATAGTAAAGAGACCGGCCAAGGTTAAGTTTACCGCCTACGACAGGGATTTCAAGAAATATGATATGGAGGCGGAAGGACTTCTTGCCCGCGCCGTTATGCATGAGACCGACCACCTCGAGGGACATGTCTATACCGAGAAGGTTATAGGCAAGGTTTACGATTCGGGAGACGAAGAGGCCGAGCATGAGGCTGAGATAGTCGCCGGTATGATTCCGCCGGATGAAGAAAATGAAGAAGATGACGGCAAGAAGAAGGGCAGAAAGAGAAAATGAAAATAATTTTCATGGGAACGCCTGACTTCGCCGAGGCCCTGCTTGACACTCTTATTCACTCGGAGCACGACGTTGTATGCGCTGTAACGCAGCCTGACAAGCCGCAGGGACGTAAGGGGATTCTTACCCCTCCTCCTGTTAAGGTCCTAGCTGAGGCAAACGGAATTCCTGTTCTTCAGCCCCTTAAGGTTCGAGAGGAAGGCTTTGCCGAGAAGCTTGTCGCCTTTAATGCTGATGTCTTTGTGGTAGTTGCCTTTGGTCAGATTATTCCGCCTAATATTTTACATATGCCAAAATATGGCTGTGTAAATATTCACGGTTCCCTGCTTCCTGACTATCGCGGGGCCGCTCCTATCCAGTGGGCCGTGATAGATGGTGAGAAGGAGACCGGAATCACAAGCATGCGGATGGATGAGGGGCTCGATACAGGGGATATCCTTATTAAGAAGAGTCTTACGATAGATCCGAAGGAGACAGCGGGAACCCTGTTTGAGAGGCTGAAACCACTTGGAAGTGAGGTGCTTCTTGAGACCCTGAGCGGACTTGAGGCAGGGAAAATCACTCCGGTTAAGCAGGGAACTCCGAGACGGGGATACGCTAAGATTCTTAAGAAGTCCATGGGATTAATAGATTTTAACAAATCCGCAAAGGAGATAGAGTGCTTTATCCGTGGCATGGACCCATGGCCTTCCGCTTACACGAGGCTTGACGGGAAAATGCTTAAGATCTGGAGCGCTGATGTCTCGGCTATTGATTCAGGAAAGCCTGCCGGTACTGTTACAAAGGTAGACAGCAAATCATTTCTTGTAGCCTGCGGCAGAGGAACTCTGATAGTTAAGGAAGTCCAGCCGGAAGGGAAGAAACGGATTCCTGTTTCCGACTACCTTAATGGCCATGCTCTTTCGGTTGGAACAAAATTTGAATAATACCAATATATGGAAAATATTAATGAACGCGCGATAGTACTCGATATGCTTCTTGCGGTTTCGGATGGGCAGAAATCCCATATAGTCCTCAACGAGACATTTTCAAGGAACCTCGATTTGAAGCCTAACAGTCGCGCATTTATAAAAAGACTTTTTAATGGCGTGATTGAGAAGGAGATTTTTCTTGATTACGTTATAGACTCCTTCTCGAAGGTTAAATGTCGGAAGCTAAAGCCTGTCGTCCGCGAAAGCATGCGGATTTGTGTCTACGAGCTTTTCTTTATGGATAAGGTTCCCTCGAGCGCCGCGGTAAATGAAAGTGTAAAGCTAGTTAAGAAGCGGGGACTTGCGGGGCTCGCTCCCTTTACAAACGGAGTACTAAGAAATATTGACAGGAAAAGGGATGAAATCAAGCTTCCGGCAGATCCTAAGGAAAGGATAAGTGTAGAGTATTCTTTTCCTGCCTGGCTTGTGGACCATTTTTATAAGGAATACGGAAATGAGGCTCCCGCTATAATTAAGGCTCTGTCCGCGGAACGCCCGGTATATGCCAGGGTGAACACCCTGCTAACCGATACCGGGTCTGTGATTGAGGAACTTAACAAGGCGGGCATAAGGACGGAGAGAAGCAATTTTCGCGATGATTTCATAAAATTAGAAAATATTGAGAATTTTGACGAAATATTGCCATTTTCTGAGGGTAAAATCACCGTGCAGGACATGAGCAGCGGATTGCTTGGTCTAGTGGCTCCTGTTAAGCCCGGCGATACCGTGATTGATATGTGCGCGGCGCCCGGAGGCAAGACCTGTGATCTTGCTATTAAGGCCGGACCTTGCGGGCAGGTTTATGCTTTTGATGTTTCAAAGGTGAAGACAGGTTTAATAAAAAATAACGCCGAAAGGCTTCATATAGATAATATTATTACAGGAGTAAATGACGCGTCTGTTTATAATCCTGATTTGAGGGAGAAGGCAGACCTTGTTCTCTGCGATGTGCCATGTTCAGGTCTCGGAATCATCGCGAGAAAACCGGATATAAAGTATAATGCCTCTAGGGATGGAATAGGGGAGCTTGCCGCCATTTCACAGAAAATTCTTAAAAACGCGGTAAGCTATGTAAAGCCCGGTGGAACTCTTATTTTCTCAACATGTACTATGACAAGGCTTGAAAATGAAGAGAATTTCGCGAGCCTTGCAGTACTTGATGGCATTGAGCCGTATGGATTTGCCGAAATTTTTGAGAGTTTTACAGACAGGGAACCGGGCCAACCGCTTTTTAACGAAGAGGAACTCTCCGAGTGTAGGAAGGGGTATCTGAGGCTTATCCCCGGCAGGCATGATACTGATGGATTTTTTATATCAAGAGTAAGGAAGTATGTATAAGTTTGATGATATTGCGGGCATGAATATGGAAGAACTTACGGAGCTCGTTACGAGTCGGGGACTTCCGAAATTCAGGGCTAAGCAATTGTTTTCGTGGATTCATAAGGAGCTATCTGATTCCTATGATGAGATGACAAATCTTCCGAAGAAGATGAGGGAGGACCTGGCAGCGGAATTTCCGCTAAGGACTCTTAAGCGTGTTGACAGCAGAAAATCATCTGACGGGTCCACGGAAAAGTTTGTATTTGAACTATCAGATGGTCACGTTATAGAGAGCGTTCTGATGAAGTACCACCACGGCAATTCTGTATGTGTTTCTTCACAGGTAGGCTGCCGCATGGGCTGTAGGTTTTGCGCGTCTACGCTTACGGGCCTTGCGAGGAATCTCCTTCCGTCGGAAATTCTCTCCCAGGTATACCATATCCAGAAGGCTAGCGGAGAGAGGGTTTCAAACGTTGTTATCATGGGAACGGGCGAGCCTCTTGATAATTTTGACGGTCTGGTGAGATTTGTGGAGCTTCTGACTGATGAAAATGGCTTGAATATCAGCGAAAGAAATATTACAATGTCTACGTGTGGTCTTGTGCCTGAGATAAGGAAACTCGCTGATCTTAAGCCTCAGTTTACCCTTGCGATTTCGCTTCACGCCCCCGATGATGAGGCGAGAAAGCGGATAATGCCTATAGCCAATAAGTACACCATAAGTGAAGTTATAGGGGCAGCCGATTATTATTTTGAGAAGACGGGCAGACGGGTCAGTTACGAGTACAGCCTCATCGCGGGTGAAAATGATACGAGGGAGCAGGCTCTTAAGCTTGTTAATCTCTTAAAAGGGAAAAACTGCCATGTCAATCTCATTCCCGTTAATCCTATAAAGGAGAGAAACTACAGTCATACGGGAGCAGAGGGAGTGGCTGCGTTTAAAAATATACTTGAGAAAAATGGCATTACGGCGACCGTCAGACGTGAGATGGGAGCTGACATTAATGCCGCTTGCGGACAACTCCGCAAGGACTATATGGACAGAAAGGAGGAAGAGCGTGAACGCTTATTCAGTCAGTCGTAAAGGCGTAGGAAGAAAAGTGAACCAGGACAGCCTTCTGTGCGAAATGGAACCTGTCGGAAAGCTTCCGAATCTCTTCCTTGTCGCGGACGGTATGGGCGGCTATAACGGTGGCGATTTCGCTTCCGGATTCACAGTCGACCATATGAAAGAATATATAGAGCATGCGGGAGACAGTTCTCTTATTAGTACGCTTAAGAACGCGATAAGTGATACCAACTCCAAGCTGAGGGCTAAGGCGGAAGAGCTGCCTGAGCTTAAGGGATGTGGTACAACTCTTGTCGCGTCCGTAATAGAGGGAGACTGTGTTCATGTAGCGAATATAGGAGACTCGAGACTCTATCTCTTACAGGGAGGTAATCTGAGGCAGATTACCGAGGATCATTCTGTGGTTGAGGCCCTTGTAAAGAAGGGCGAACTGAAGCGCAGTGAAGCGAGGTTTGCCTCAAATAAAAACGTGATTACAAGGGCGCTCGGGAGCGAACCCGTGGTTGAAGCGGATTTCTTCGAGGTTCCGATAGAGGACGGTACCAGGATTTTTATGTGCACGGACGGCGTTTCGAATATGATGGATGACCGGACGATGGAATCCATCTTAAACGAGTACAAGAACCCGGTAGACGCATGTACAGTACTTGTAAATACAGCAAGAGACAACGGCGGCCGCGATGACGCGACAGCCATGATCATCGACATTTGAAAAGGATATTAATATGATAAACGAAGGAAAAATGATCGGCGGCCGCTATGAAATAGTGAGTCATATCGGTGCCGGAGGAATGGCTGATGTCTATAAGGCGAAGGATATCAGGTTAAATCGCTTTGTTGCGGTGAAGGTTCTTAAGGAGGAGTTTTCTTCCGACAGAAATTTTGTTAGCAAATTTAAGGCTGAAGCCCAGAGCGCTGCGGGACTTTCACATCCTAATATTGTAAATGTTTACGATGTAGGCGAGGATGATGGCATTTACTTCATTGTCATGGAGCTTGTTGAGGGAATCACCCTTAAGAAGCTCATTGAGAAGAAGGGAAAGCTCCCGGTTCGTGAGGCTCTCGGCATTTCAATCCAGATAGCCCAGGGCATGGAGGCCGCTCACGCTAACCACATAATCCACAGGGATATCAAGCCTCAGAATATTATTATTTCCCGCGAGGGCAAGATAAAGGTTACGGATTTCGGCATAGCTAAGGCCGCTACCAGCAACACTCTTTCGGCCGGTCAGGCTCTTGGCAGCGTGCACTACATTTCACCTGAACAGGCCCGCGGCGGTTATTCGGATGAGAAGAGCGATATATACTCTCTCGGCGTCACCATGTATGAGATGCTTTCGGGTCAGATGCCGTTTTCGGGAGATAATACTGTATCGGTGGCTCTGCTTCATATCCAGGAGGAGGCGACACCGCTTCGCGAGCTCGACCCGTCAATCCCTGCTTCTGTGGAGAAAATCGTCCAGAAGTGTATGCAGAAGAAGCCTGAGAGACGCTATCTTACGGCGACTGAGCTTATTAAAGACCTGAGACAGGCTTTGAATGATCCTGACGGTGACTTTGTTCATATCAATAACGCTGAAGTAAATGATTCGCCTACGATTAAAATAAGTGACGATGAGCTATCCCAGATAAGGAAGGCGAGCAGCAGCTACAATGACGGATCCAGGGATACCGCTGTAAATGAGAGGCTTCGCGAGAAGAAGTCAGAAGACAACGAGGATCCGGACGATATGGATCCGAAGATGGATAAATTCGTCCTTATAGGCGGTATTGCTGCTATCGTAATTCTTGCGATTATAATTGTGGTGCTTGTTGTGAAGGGATTCCACCTCTTTGAAGGCGCGGCTCCTACAGGGGCTTCTTCTGTAATCACGAGTGAAACAAGCTCTACACCTGCGGTAAGCAGCGGGGCTACTAGCGAGGTTACAGGTTCAGCTGTAGCAGAGGGCCCTGTTGAGGTTCCTGATATCGCTGATAAGAGCCTTACTGACGCTATCCAGACTCTCAAGGACGCGGGAATTACAAATTACAGGTTTGACTATAAGGATTCCGATGACGTAGAGAAGGATACGGTTATAAGCACGGATCCTGTAGCCGGAACAACTGTTGAGAATACCGATACTGTGGTTATAGTCGTAAGTAACGGCAAGGGAAGCCTTACAATGCCTGATGTCAGCGACCAGGATGAGGATACCGCAAGACAGGCTCTTACTGCTATGAAGCTTCAGGTTGTTACGACTGAGGACTTCTCAAGTGATATTGCCGAGGGCAAGGTTATAAGTTCAGATCCTGCGCCGGGCGCTGATATTTCAGAAGGCGATACCGTTACGATTGTCATAAGCAAGGGACCTGATCAGGTAGAAGTACCTAGTGTGGTTGACATGACCGAGAAGAAGGCTACCTCCACTCTTAATTCAGCTAACCTTAAGGCTAACGCAAGCTATGAGTACAGCGATTCAGTAGCTAAGGGAAATGTCATAAGCCAGGATACGGAAGCCGGCGCCAAGGTTGACCCGGGAACCACTGTAGGAATAGTTGTAAGTAAAGGCGCGAAGAAAAAGAAATATACCTATGTCGGAAGTACGACTATAGATTACACGCCTGACGATGATGAGTCTCATGAGATCAGGGTCGATATGGACCAGGATGGAAGTACGACTACCATTTACTCGGGAACCGTTGATTCTTCGAACTTCCCACTCACTATAAGCAATATCAAGGGAGCAAGTGAGAATCAGGGCATGGTTTACCTCTATGTCGACGGAGCTCTCTATGACGCTCAGGTATGGTATGTAGACTTCACAAAACAGGAAGTAACCGATGGTGAGTGATGGCCGCATCATCCGCGGTGTGGGCGGTTTTTACTACGTTCACACCGGGGACGGCGTATTTGAGTGCAGGGCGCGGGGCATTTTCAGGAAAATGGGCCAAAAGCCTCTTGTAGGTGACAAGGTTCACATTGAGGTTCTGGATGAAAACGCGAAGACAGGAAACCTCACTGAAATCCTCCCACGGTCCTGCGAGCTTATAAGGCCCGCTGTCGCGAATATTGATGAGGCACTTGTGGTATTCGCGGGAGCGAAGCCCGCTCCTGACATGAACCTCATGGACAGGTTCCTTGTCATGATGGAGAGCAAGAGCATTCCTGTCGCGATTGTGATAAATAAGTGCGATATAACCGATGAGGATGAACTTGCGGAGATTGTGAATACCTATAGGGACATTTACCCTGTAATTCCCATAAGTGTCCGTGAGAATGAGGGAATAGATAAAATACGTAACCTTATAAGGAATAAGTTTACCGTCTTCGCGGGGCCTTCCGGTGTTGGAAAATCATCCCTTACAAATCTCCTTGTGCCTGAAGCTTCAATGGAGACGGGAGAGCTGAGCCGAAAGATAGACAGGGGCAAGCAGACGACCCGCCACACTGAGCTTTTTTACGCTGGAGATGGGGCATATATATGCGATACACCGGGATTTGGCTCTGTTGATCTTTTTATAGATGATGAAAATGACTTAAAGAATTATTTTCCTGAATTCGGAAAATATAGTGGGAATTGCAGATTCCGCGGCTGCGCTCATATGGGCGAGAAAGACTGTGGAGTTAAGGAAGCGGTTTCCGAAGGAAAAATAGCTGAGAGCAGATACAGGGATTACGCCATTTTTTATAAGGAACTGGCGGATAGGAGGAAATTTTGAATTACTATCTATCACCTTCAATCTTAGCGAGTGATCTCGCGAATGTGGGGCATGACATTGAAATTGCCGACAATGCCGGATGTGATTTTATCCATATTGACGTCATGGATGGTCATTTTGTTGACCATATTTCTTACGGCCTGCCTCTTATCAAGGCTATCAGGCCTGTTACGAAGAAGGTCCTTGACGTACACATGATGGTCGAAAATCCCGATAAGTATGTCGAGTCACTTAGAGACGCAGGGGCTGACATAGTGACTGTTCACTACGAGGCTGATCCGATGATTCACAGAACGCTTACCCATATCAGGGATTGTGGTATGCACCCGGCGGTTGCCATAAATCCCGGAACTCCTGTGGATGTGCTTGCCTATATTTTACAGGATGTAGATATGGTCCTCGTTATGACAGTTGATCCCGGATATGGCGGTCAGCAGCTGATTCCGGTAACTCTGGAAAAGGTAAATGCCCTAAGACATTTTTCTGAGACTCTTAATATTGAGGTGGACGGCGGCGTAAATCTTTCAAACGTGGCAGGGGTTATAAAAGCCGGAGCGAACGTTGTAGTTGCCGGTTCCGCTGTATTTAAGGGTGATATAGAATTAAATGTAAAGAGACTTATTAACGCTTTTCCGGGAGAGGATGGAACAAAAGAAGAAGGAAAACTCATTTCGTTTCCTCGTATGAATTAATATGAAAAATATTCTGATTATCAGCGGTGGGAGTGTCGAGAAATTTTTCGCCGGAACAATAATAAATAAATATAAATTCGACTGTTTTATTGCCGCTGACAGGGGGATAGAAACTTACAAATCCCTCGATATTATCCCTGACTATATGGTCGGGGACTTTGACAGCGCCGATGGCGACCTCGTTTCGTCTATGAAATCTGAGTTTGCTAAAAGCGGAAAGCCTATTATAAAGCAGTTTAATCCTGAGAAGGATTATACCGATACGGAGCTTGCGATAAAGACGGCGTTAACTCTTTCGCCTGATAACCTTGTAATTATGGGGGCGACCGGCACTAGACTTGACCACGCCTATGCGAACATAGGACTCCTTCAGATTGCTATGGAGAGCGGTGTGAATACCTGTATCCTTGACAGTCACAACAGAATAACTATGCATGATGAGGCCTTCACTATAAAGGCTTCGGACAAATTCAGCAGGTATTTTTCACTCCTTCCTTATACGGACTGTGTAGAGAAGTTATCTATAGAAGGAGCGAAATATGAGCTGAAGGACTTTCTCTTAACGAAGGGTAACAGTCTTACGGTCAGTAATGAGCTCGTGGGACAAAAAGATGTGAATGTGAGCTTTACGGATGGAATTGTGATATTGTTTGAAAGTAGGGATTAAAAGGTAAGGGGACACACCAGATAAAATATCTATTAACTGCACTACGCTTGTTAATATATATTTTATCTGAGTATGTCCTGCATGGAAGAAGGGGACAGGTTTTAACCTGTCCCCTTTTTCATCTCATTTTTTTGAAACCTTGTATGAAGACCACTTTGGAGCGGTTGAAGCTCCACTTGTGTCAGCGCTTGTAGAGTATTTTCCGGTAACGGTAACCGTATACTTGCTTGTACCCTTGACCTTTGTCTTGCCGTTTACAACAATTGTAACCTTCTTTCCGCTTGCGTCCTTAAGCGTGCCGCCTGCGTTATAGAGGTTCGTAACGGTTGAGTCTCCGGTGACAGTCCAGGTAGAAGTCTTATCGATATATACGCTTGCGTAACCTGAGCCGGTAGAGCTGCCTGCGTCACTTTCATCGTCAATAAAGGCTCCCTTTAGCGTACTGCCCTTTGTAAGATAATAATCAAGGTCACTGATAGAATCCCATACGACATTTCCGGTTAAATCCTGGTCGATTCCGGTAAATGTGCAGTCAGCGCCGTTAGCGCCTGAGGTTCCCCAGCCTCTGCCATTACTGTTTCCTGTACATCTTAAGAGGAAGGCGTCAGAATCGGAGCTTGTTATCTTCACGTTCTTAAGAGTGAATTCACTCTGTGTATTTGTGGTATAGAAAATGCCTCCGTTGCTCTTAATGCTGCCGCCGACCATGTTGAATTCTGATTTTCCTACCTCAGAATCACCTGACATGCTCTGATAGAGAATTACTGACCATACGAGGTTTTCATTCTGTTCGGTGGTCGGCATGGTGCTTGTAAGCTTGGAATTAAAGAGGTTTACGGAATTCCTTCCTTCTATGCAGACTCCTTCGGAATTCTTCGCTGTTAGAGTAGCCTTATTTACAGCGATATCCGCGGTAGGAGTGTTCGTTGTGGTTGCTGTACTTGCGGCATTACCGGTGTAAACCGTACCGGTAGTGGCGAGGAGGGCAGCAATCGCTGTAGCACTGATACCTAATGTTACCTTTTTTCTGATGCTGTGTACCATGACTATCGTTCTCTTTTATTTGCTGAATTAAGTCTTCTGAGTTTGATGACAATCAGAAGGCAAGTTACGCATGAATTAATTCAATCTTGATACTGACATCATAGTTCTCTTATGTTAACAATCTGTGTCTACTTTTTGTAGATATTGCGAAGTTCAAGAATTTCATAAAGCTCGGTATTGATCTCAGCCCCGACAAATACTATGTACATGCAGAAATAGAGCCATAGGACGAAAAGTATTACCACAGCGAGACTTCCATAGAGGAGCGAAAGATTTGCCGATGTGGAATAGAAGACATAGTATATATCCGTGAAAATAACCCATGCGACCGTAGTTATCATCGCCCCCGGGAGTTCTCTTAAAGGGTGCTTTCTGTGGTTTGGCACGAAGATAAAGAGAGCCCAGAAGAAGAGGAAGAGCATGACCTCGGTAACCCATGTACCGAGATTGAATATTTTAAAAAATATCTCAAAGGCCGGCCCTGTAAAGGTTGCCTGCACATTATTTACAATAACCTTCCCGTATACCATGAGCACCAGCGTTATGACTGAGGCCGGGATAAAGAATAGCGTATACAAGAGAGAGATGCCGCGGAGCTTAAAATATCCCCTCGATTCACGCATTCCATAGATACAGTTGAGTCCGGTGATTAATGACATAAATCCGCGGCTCGCTGCCCACAGACCCATGATAAGAGTCGTGATAAGCACTCCACCCGACGCAGCTTCTTCTATTTCCTTAAAGAGACCGGTTGCCATTTTCTCAAGGTCATCAGGGAGCGCTGATGTTAAAAGGGTAACGATTGTATCCTCGGTGCCGATTGGCATGTAGTGGAGGATGGAAAAAACCGATACTACGAATGGAAAGAAGGACATTATAATAAAGAGGGTAGACTGACCGGCATAGGCGCCGACATCGTCATCCCTGATCTTTGCCATGAACTTCTTTACAAACTTTATGACTTCATCCATCCGGAAAATCTCCTGTGTCAAATGTATAACTATATTCTATACTTTTTGTACGGTTTTGTCTATCTACATTTTTCGGATATGGTAAAGTTTAGTGAAGTGTCATAATATTTTGCACAAATGATGAAATAAAGAGAAAAAACGAGTATAAAAGAGGTAGAATGAGATAAAAAGAGAATTAGCTTAAAAATGGCGAATAAAAGTATATAAAAAGGCTTGCAATATTTCTTTACAAGCGTTATTATATCCCTTGTAAGTTAGCACTCAGAAATGGTGAGTGCTAATAAATAAATACAGAACGAAATATCATATCATATAAGGAGGTTTTTAACCATGAAGTTATCACCTTTAGGCGACAGAGTCGTATTAAAGCAGCTTGAAGCTGAGGAGAAGACAATAGGAGGAATCGTTCTTCCCGATCAGGCAAAAGAGAAGCCACAGCAGGCTGAAGTTATTGCTGTAGGTCCCGGCGGAGTTGTTGACGGTAAGGAAGTTAAGATGCAGGTTAAGGTCGGAGACAAGGTTATTTATTCAAAATATGCCGGAACCGATGTTAAGCTTGGCGAAGACAAGTTTGTAGTTGTTAAGCAGAGCGATATACTCGCTGTTGTAACTGATTGATTTTTAACTTAAATTGTATCGGAATATTTTTATAAGGAGATTATTAAGATGGCTAAAGAGATAAAGTTTGGCGCTGATGCCAGAAAAGCACTTGAAGCAGGTGTAAATCAGCTTGCGGATACTGTAGGCGTAACCCTTGGACCTAAGGGAAGAAACGTTGTACTTGATAAATCATACGGCGCTCCTGTAATCACAAATGATGGTGTTACTATCGCTAAGGAGATCGAGCTTAAGGACCCATATGAGAACATGGGCGCTCAGATCGTTAAGGAAGCAGCTACCAAGACAAACGATGTAGCAGGTGATGGTACCACAACAGCTACCGTTCTTGCTCAGGCTATGATAAATGAAGGTATGAAGAACCTTGAAGCCGGGGCTAACCCAATCATTTTAAGAAAGGGTATGAAGAAGGCCTGCGATGCCGCTGTTGAGGCTATTTCCAAGATGAGCAGCCCTGTTGAGGGTAAGGATCATATCAAGAAGATTGCTTCTATTTCAGCCGGAAATGAAGAGGTTGGAGCTCTTGTAGCTGACGCTATGGAAAAGGTCAGCAAGGATGGTGTTATCACCGTTGAAGAGAGCAAGACCATGAAGACCGAGCTTGACCTTGTAGAAGGTATGCAGTTTGACCGTGGTTATGTATCAGCTTATATGTGCACAGATACGGATAAGATGGAAGCTGTTCTTGACAATCCATATATCCTTATCACAGATAAGAAGATCAGCAATATCCAGGATATCCTTCCACTCCTTGAGCAGATCGTACAGCAGGGCGCAAGACTCCTTATCATCGCTGAGGATGTTGAGGGTGAAGCTCTTACAACACTTGTAATCAACAAGTTAAGAGGAACATTTAATGTAGTAGCTGTTAAGGCTCCGGGATACGGCGACAGAAGAAAGGAAATGCTTCAGGATATCGCTATTCTTACAGGTGGCCAGGTTATCTCAAGTGAAGTTGGTCTTGAGCTTAAGGATGCCAAGATTGAGCAGCTCGGTCGCGCTAAGAGCGTAAAGGTTACAAAGGATAACACTATCATCGTTGATGGTGAAGGCGATGCCAACGAGATCAAGAATCGTGAGAACCAGATCAGAACTCAGATTAAGGATACCACATCTGATTTCGACCGTGAGAAGCTTCAGGAGAGACTTGCTAAGCTTGCGGGCGGCGTAGCTGTCATCAGAGTCGGCGCTGCTACAGAAGCTGAGATGAAGGAAGCTAAGTTCCGTATGGAAGACGCTCTTGCTGCTACTAAGGCTGCAGTTGAAGAGGGTATCATCGCAGGCGGCGGCAGTGCTTATATTCATGCTACAAAGGACGTAGAGAAGCTTGCTGCTACACTCGAGGGTGATGAGAAGACCGGAGCTAAGGTTGTTCTTAAGGCTCTTGAGGCACCTCTTTACAAGATCGCTGAGAACGCAGGTCTTGAAGGCGCTGTTATCGTAAATAAGGTTAAGGAAGAGAAGCCTGGATTTGGTTTCGATGCTCTTAACGAGGAATATACAGATCTTGAGAAGGCCGGTATCCTTGATCCTGTCAAGGTTACAAGAAGCGCTCTTCAGAACGCTACCAGCGTAGCAAGTACACTTCTTACAACAGAAGCGGCTGTAGCTGATATTAAGGAACCTGCTCCTGCAGCTCCTGCACAGCCAAACCCAGCCGGAATGTATTGATTTTTGTCGTAGAGAGGGACCCGCTATTGGGAAGCCAACGAAAGTTGGCTTCCTTTTTCTTTTTTATAATTGCTATTTTTGTGAAAAGATGATATACTAAACTCAAACTATCAATTACAAATCAGGGAGCGGCAAATGAAGCAGTTTCTCATTAAATACACAGGAGAGGGACTTTTCGAGAGCAACATCGAATCCTGGAAAAAGTGGAAGAGTACCCACAACGCATCCGCCGTGTTCATACATATCATGGCGAACAGCGCGAATCCGGGCGAAGTCGACAGAGTTACTCGTATTATTGACGAAAAGTTTCCTGAAGCAATATACGCAGGCTGTTCTGCAAGCGGAACCGTCTTTGGCGGAAACGTCAGTGACGATTCTATTGTAGTATGCTGTGCTATGCTTGAAAAAAGTGACTGTGATATAAGACTGCTTTCCGTGGATTTAAATAGTGCCTCTTTGGATGAGACAGAGGCTAAGATTCTTTCTGAAGCCGCTACCGTTAATCATCTTGCCGCAATTGAGGTTATATTTACATTAGGCGATTATTCTACTGACCGCTTCTGTGCGGCCTTTGACAAGCTGCCTCGGGAAGTACAGGTCTTCGGCGGCGCTGCCTTTGGCGACAACGAGACAGATTCGTATGTATTCGCGAAGGGACTTAAACCTACTAAGAATACTGCGATTATAATATATTACGGTGGAAGTGAACTTCACTTCTTCTGCGAGGAGATAGAAGGTTGGAAAGCAGTCGGGATGCCAACCGAGGTTACGAAGGCAGATGGCAATATTCTTTATACCCTTGATGATAAGCCGGCCTATGAGATATATCATAAGTACCTTAGAATTCCAAATGACAGCCATTTATTCTATAATGCCCTTGAGTTCCCTTTTGAGTTTGCTCTTGATGACAGGCGTAATATAAGGCGGGCTCTCAGCTGCAATCCTGATGGCTCTATGAAGTTCTCGGGAGACGTTAAGACAGGAAGTATAGCAAGGATAACCTACGGGGATCCCAAGCTTTTAATCCATGACGTAGAAGAAGGGATTAACAAGGTAAAAAAATTCAGACCTCAGTGTCAGCTTATATTTTCATCTTTTGGCAGACGCACATTTTGGGGCCTTAAGGAGACCAACAGGGAGGTACATTCATTTTATGATGTGGCACCGGCTTCAGGTTTCTTCTCATCGGGAGAGATTATTCGCGAAAATGGAGTGACGAAGCTTGATAACCTGGCCATAGTTGTCGCCGGGATTCGTGAGGGAGCCGCTGTTTTCGGTCTCAATACATTTCCGACTCCGTCAGCTAAGAAGGATGACAGCAATATGACACTTGTAAGCCGCCTCGCCTCATTTATAGATGCTGCGACGAGCGACCTTATTGAAGCAAATGAAAAGCTTAAACTCATGGCTGTCACGGACCAGATGACTCAGATATTTAACCGCGGTGAGATACAGAAGAGAATAGACGAGAAAGTAAAGGAAGTGGAGAAGAATGGCAGCTCATTCTCCCTTCTTATGTTTGATGTGGACCATTTTAAGTCCGTAAATGATACATATGGTCATGCCGCCGGTGATGAGGTATTAATTAAGCTTGCCGGAACAGCAAAAGAGATGCTTAAAGATTCCGGACTTTGCGCTTCACTTGGCAGGTGGGGCGGCGAGGAATTTATGGCTATACTCTCGTGCGATGGAGAGGAAGCGCGTAAGACAGCTGAGGAGCTGAGAAATCTGCTGGGCAGCCAGAAGTTTTCCTTTGATAAACCGGTTACCGCAAGCTTCGGCGTTACCGAATATTGTAAGGGAGATACCGCTGACGGTATGGCGGGGAGAGTTGATAAGGCCCTATATTCCTCAAAGGAAAATGGCAGGAACAGGGTAACGGTTTTATAATGTACAGAGCAGAAGAGACTTTTCGTTATGAAGCGGTGGAAAACCTGTTCCCGACAGGGGAGAAGACAGCCTGGTTTGACATAGAGACAACCGGGCTTTCTTATGATGTTTCGAAGGTTTATCTGATAGGCATAGCTGAGAGAAGTAGTGATGGAATAAAACTTACTCAGTTATTCGCCGATACACTCGATAGTGAAGTGGAAATCCTTACATATTTCACAGACTACATAAAGAACGTAGAGAAACTTATCCACTACAATGGTGACGGATTTGATCTGCCATTTGTCAGAAAAAGGTGCGCGAGATTAAATATTCCATTTGATGACAGCCATATCGAGAGTATAGATATTTACAAGAAGATGAAGCCTTATAAGGAACTGTTCGGACTGCCGAATCTCCGCCAGCCTACCGTAGAAGCTATGATGAGCACCGACAGGGTTGATGAGACAAACGGCGGTGAATTGATAGAGGTTTATTCACTTTATATAAAATATGTTCTTTCTAAAAATGACAAAGCAGATGATTTGAGGCGTATCCTCCTTTTACATAATCATGATGATGTAAAGGGACTTGTGAAAATTAGCAGAATTCTTGAATTTGATAATGAAATAAAGAATATATCTGATTTTATGGACAGTGTAAATGCTGAGAAAAAGGAGGAAGGAGCGGAATTTATATTTGAACTTCCATATATCCCTTCCGCCGGTGAAATCCACAAAGATAGCTACAGCATCTGTATGGAAAATAACGGAAGGGTAATAATTTCGGTGCCGGTTATAAATGAGGAACTGAAGCTGTTTTACAGCGACTACAGGAATTACAGGTACCTGATAAATGAGGATAAAATTATACACAAGAGTATAGCGCAATTTATGGACAAGAGTCTCGTGAGAAAAGTGAAAGCGAGCGAGTGCTATACCGGGTATAGAAGTGACTTTATTCCGGTACCTATTCCTATATCGGCCCACACCTTCGTACGAGAATATAAGGGAAAAGAGGTCTTCCTTGAGCTCAACGAGAAATTTACGGGTTCACAAGACCTTATGAAAAGATACTGCGGTATAATTTTGAAAAAAGCACTTGACAACCACAAGATGATGTAGTAGAATAGCAATGTTTGATGACTATTGTTAATTCGACAGGTCTTATCTCGGCGTGGATGGATCCTGAGATGAGACAATGAGATATAGCATATTCCATTCAAGGAGGTGTTTAAGATGTCAATTTGCCCAAAGAATAAGAATTCCAAGGCACACAGAGATGCTCGCAGAGCTAACTGGAAGATGAGCGCTCCTGCGCTTGTTAAGTGTCCTAACTGTGGAGCTCTTATGGTACCTCACAGAGTCTGCAGAAATTGCGGTACCTATAATAAGAAAGAGATCATCAAAGTAGACGCTGCCGACTGATTGTAGCGTTTCATAAAAAAGAAGCCTTTATGGCTTCTTTTTTAGTGCCTTCCTGCCGATATAAATAGTAGAAGTAATAACTATCTGAAAAGGATTTCGGATTATACGGGAAAGGAGGTCAAACGTATGGCAGACACTACATTGGTTGCAAAAGTCCTCTATGATACCTGTGGCGCTCTGTACGGACGGCCACCGGAAGAGGCAAGGATGCAGAAACTCATGTATTTCGCACAGAGAGAATATCTCATACGAAACAGCAGAGCCTTATTTAATGAATCATTCAGAGCTTTCGCCGGTGGACCGGTTTTACTGTCAGTCCGCGCGGCTTATGATTTCGATCACAGCGCCCCGTTTGCCTTCGCTGACGGAGTTCTGTCCCCTTCGGAGATGGATACTGTCATAGCTGTAGCCAAGGGTTATGGAAGAATGGCCACCAGCAGGCTTAACGAGATTATTCATACAGAGTATTCATGGAAGAACGCGAGGACGGGCATAAGCCCATACCTTGATAGCTACAACAGGATAAAGCTCGCTTCCATCCAGCGAGACGCGGCGAGAGAGGCTGTCGCGAGAGAATATGAGAATAAAGTGAATTGGAAATTTGCGTAAATGAAACATTTATCAACTGATTTTGATATACCTTCCGAACCACTGCAGGAATATCCGCGTCCTCAGATGGCGAGAGATAATTACACGATGCTTAACGGCCTGTGGGATCTGTCCTTTGACAGGACTCCCTCAGTGCCGGACAGATATGGATACAAGATTAAGGTGCCTTTTTCGCCTGAATCGGAGGCATCCGGGCTTAAGCCGGTAAGAAAGCTAATGCCCGGGAGGTTTCTCCACTACAGGCGCTTTTTTGACGTGAAGAAAGAGGAAAATGAGCATATTTTGCTTCATTTTGAGGCGGTAGACCAGTATGCCCTTATTACTTCAAATTCAACCTCAGACCTGACTACAGGATCGGTTTCCTGTCGGAATACGGCGGATATTCTCTGAGGATCAGGGATCACATCTTTTCGCCAAAGCTATATGGTTACGGCACATTTCATAACAGGGCGGGTCTTGCAGAGGCGTACGCTGATCTGGTTGAAAATGAAGTGATAAAAAATATCAGATACGGCCTTTCGGGTGATGTCTATACTCAATTGTCCGATATAGAGGAAGAAGTAAACGGTATCATGACATACGACAGGAAGATTGACAAGATAGATCACCATATTGTACGTGAGATGTCCGAAAAAATAAAGAAGGAGTTCGAGAAAGTGACTTAAGGACATCCAAATGCCTGTTATCAGGGTGTCTAGAAATTTTTTTGAAAAATTTTCAAAAAAGGGGTTGACAACGGTCTGACTTTATGGTAAACTAATACCCGTCAGTTCGTTGTAAGGCCTGTTGGTCAAGAGGCTAAGACGCCGCCCTCTCACGGCGGAATCGGGAGTTCGATTCTCCCACAGGCTATAGTATTTTAAGGTTAGGAAGTGGGCCGTCGAGGTCCACTTTTTCGTGTGTAAAGGAATTTTTATGGCAAATAAAGAGTATTATGAGAAACGTACGGAAGAACTTCTCATGCCCATTATTGAGGAGAACGGCTATGACCTCTGGGACGTAGAATATGTCAGGGAAGGAAGTAACTGGTATCTACGCGCTTATATAGATAAACCGGGCGGCTTTACAGTCAATGACTGTGAGCTTGTAAGCCGGAAGCTATCCGATCTTCTTGACAAGGAAGACTTCATAGAAAGCTCTTATATACTGGAAGTAAGCTCACCGGGACTTGGAAGACGCCTTAAGAAGGACAGGGACTTTGAGAAGAGCATAGGCAAGGACGTTGACTTAAAGCTCTTTGAAGCTGTCGACGGGCTTAAGGAGTTCACCGGCACCCTCAAGGCTTTTGATAAGGATACTGTCACGATAGGCTTTTCGGATGACAGTGATAAGGATATAGCGAGAAAGAACATTTCACTTATAAAGCTCTCACTTGACTTCTGAGGGCTGCGGAGGTAATTATGAAGAAGAAAAATGAGCAGGTCGATAACGGTAAGGAGCTTATAGAAGCCCTTGATCAGATCGAGAAGGAAGAGGGCATAAGCAAGGATATCGTTCTTGAGGCTCTTCAGAATTCTCTTCTTGCGGCCTGCAAAAATCAGTACGGTAACTCGGACAATGTCAAGGTTTTAATTGACCGTTCCACAGGCAAGGTTGATGTATACGCTGAGAAGACCGTAGTAGAGACTGTCGAGGATCCTACGACCCAGATGACGATTGACGAGGCTCATTTGACGCAGCCTAAGGCTGAAGTCGGTGATACGGTTGATATGGTAATCACTCCTAAGAACTTCGGACGTATAGCCGCTCAGAAGGCTAAGCAGGTTGTAGTTCAGAAGATTCTTGAGGAAGAGAGAAAGGTTCTCTATGAGACCTACTCCATGAAGGTTCACCAGATTGTTACCGGTATAGTTCAGAGGACTTCAGGCGGACTTGTTTCTGTTAATATAGGGAAGGCAGACGCTGTTCTTACAGAGCAGGAGCAGGTTAAGAGCGAGCATTTTAAGCCCACCGAAAGAATAAAGCTTTATATTGTAGATGTAAGAGATACCACCAAGGGACCGAGGATAACGGTTTCCCGTTCTCATCCTGAGCTTGTAAGGAAGCTTTTTGAGGCTGAGGTGGCTGAGCTTAATGACGGCACGGTTGAGATAAAGAGTATCGCGAGGGAAGCCGGCAGCAGAACAAAGATTGCCGTCTGGTCAAATGATCCCGATGTCGATCCTGTCGGAGCCTGCGTAGGCGTGAATCGAGACAGGGTTTCAGCTGTAATCAATGAACTCAGAGGCGAGAAGATCGATATTGTCGTATGGAGCGAGGATCCGAGAGAGTATATTATGAACGCTCTTGCGCCTGCTCATTGCCTTAGTGTGGTAGCCGATGAGTATGACAAGTCAGCGACCGTCATAGTTGAGGATTCGCAGCTTTCTCTCGCGATAGGTAAGGAAGGCCAGAACGCGAGACTTGCCGCCAGACTGACAGGATACAGAATAGACATTAAGAGCGAATCACAGGCCGCAGAGGAAGAAAATTTTAATTTATAATGAATAAAGCATTTGGCTATTTGGGCTTCGCCGCTAAGGCGGGCCGGGTAACAAGCGGAGAATTTCTTATAGAAAAGGCTATAAAGCAAAAAGACGCAAAGCTCCTGCTTGTTGCGGAAGACGCTTCAGATAACGCTAAAAAGGAAATGACTTTTATAGCTGAGAAATACAATGTGCCTATGCGCCTCTACGGTACGAAAGAGAAACTCGGGAAGGCAATAGGTAAGAACTTAAGGGCATGTGTCCTGATTTTTGACGAGGGGCTCGCTGAGGCAGTCCTTCACGAAATAGATGGAGAGAATACCGGAAAGGCGAACAGGTAATGTCAAAAGTTAGAGTTGTGGATCTTGCGAAGGAGATCGGACAGAAGAGCAAGGAAGTAGTAGACTACCTTCGTGAGCAGGGATACGAAGTTACGAACCACCTTAGCGAAATAGATGAGAAGGAGCAGAATGTCGTAAGGGCTAAGTTTGCTCCGGATTCGATCAAGGAAAAGAAAGAGGACCAAAAGCCTCAGGCTAAGGAAAATGCCCCTAAGAAGGCTCCTAAGAAAAAGCGTCAGCAGCAGGTATTTGATGGCAGATCTCCTGAAGTGAAGGCGCGTGCGGCAAAAGAGGCCGCTGAACGCGAGAAGAAGAAGGGACTTTCTGTCTCACTTGGTGATGCTTTAGGCAAGAAGGCGAAGGAAGCGACAGAAAGCCTTAAGAAGGCTGCGAAGAACGCCGCTGAAGCCGGCAAAGAGGCCATAAAGAAGGATAAGACGTCTAAGAAGACTGAAAATGAGGCATCAAAGAGCGAAAAGGCCTCTTCAAAGGATACTAATGTATCTACTGAAAAGGTAGAATCAGGCGATGCGGAAGCCAAAGAGGTAAAAGCTCCTAAGACTTCAGACAAGCCAAAGGAAAAAACTTCTAAGGCTAAGGCGGTATCCGTAGAAGCAGCAGAAAAGAAGAAAGAAGAAATTCTGACTCCCGAGGAGGCCGCAAGACGTTATGCCGAGAAGAAGGCCCGCCAGGTAGCTGCTGCCATAGCCGCAAGGGGCGGGAATAAGTCCGGCAAAGATGGTAACGGCAGCAGAGACGGTAAGGGTAAGTCAGGCGATCGTAACGGCAGAGGTCGTAATGGCAACGGAAGCGACCGTGACCGTAATGGTAATGGTAATGGCGGTAACCGTAATGGCCGTACCGGAGTCGGAGATAAGGATAAGGACAAGAGCTTTTCGGGACGCGGCAACTCAGGTAAGGATGGCGCCAGAGATGAACGCGGCCAGAGAGGCAGTAAGCCACAGGGTGGCGGTCAGGGCCGCCCTCAGGGAAAGAGAGCCGAAGCCGGTGGCGAGCGTCTTGTTACAAAATCTACCAATAACCGTGAGCGCGATAAGGAAAGAGAAAGAGAAAAGAATCGCGAACGCGATAAGAATGAGAAGTCATTTGGCAAGCATTTTGACAAGAATAAAGTATTAAACGAGCTTGATGATGATCGCGAGAAGCATCGGAAGAAGAAGGACCCTAACCGCAAGGGCGCTTTCATTAAGCCGGAGCCTGTAGAGAAGAAGGAAGACGATGGCATCAAGAACATCACGATTCCTGAGAGTCTTACTATACAGGAGCTCGCTGAGAAGATGAAGGTTCAGCCTTCTGTTATTATTAAGAAGCTCTTCCTTGAAGGTAAGATGTATACGCTTACTCAGGAAATTACTTATGATGAGGCAGCTGATATAGCGCTTGAGTTCAACGTAATAGCCGAGAAAGAGACTCCTGTTGACCTTGTAGCGGAACTCCTTAAGGAAGAGGAAGATGATCCATCGACCCTTAAGAGACGTCCTCCGGTAGTCTGCGTAATGGGTCACGTCGATCATGGTAAGACATCACTTCTCGATGCTATACGTTCTACCAACATTACGAGCAAAGAGGCAGGTGGTATTACCCAGCGCATCGGTGCTTCAATCGTTGAGATTAACGGCAGGAAGATAACCTTCCTTGATACACCGGGACATGAAGCATTTACAGCCATGCGACTTCGCGGCGCTATGGCGACAGATATAGCGGTTCTCGTTGTAGCCGCTGATGATGGTGTCATGCCACAGACTGTAGAGGCTATTAACCATGCGAAGGCAGCGGGCGTTGAGATTATTGTAGCCGTCAATAAGATAGATAAACCGGGCGCTAATATAGATCGTGTAAAGCAGGAGCTCACCGAATATGGTCTTATTGCTGAAGATTGGGGCGGTTCTACCACATTTGTACCGGTTTCGGCTAAGACTCACGAGGGTATAGACCAGCTCCTCGAGATGATTCTGCTCACAGCCGATGTCAATGAATATAAGGCAAATCCGGACAGAGCGGCGAGAGGCGTCGTTATTGAGGCAAGTCTTGATAAGGGACGCGGTCCTGTAGCGACAGTTCTCGTTCAGAAGGGTACCCTCCATGTCGGAGATTATATCGCTATCGGTCATACCCATGGTAAAGTCCGTGCCATGCTTGATGATAAGCATAAGAATGTTAAGTCTGCGGGACCGTCTATTCCTGTAGAGATACTTGGTCTTGATGATGTTCCTAATTCCGGTGACACCATGCTCACCTTCAAGGATGAGAAGGAAGCAAGGAACGCTGCCAACGTATTCATCACTGAAGAAAAGAGCAAGCTTATCGCTGACAGCAAGCAGAAACTTTCACTTGATGGTCTCTTTGACCAGATCAAGGCCGGGAATGTCAAGGAGCTTGATGTTATCATCAAGGCTGATGTTCAGGGCTCGGTTGAAGCTATTAAGCAGAGTCTCATCAAGCTTAACAATGATGAAGTCGCTATTAATGTTATTCATGGCGGCGTAGGCGCTATCAATGAATCTGATATATCACTTGCCGCGGCAAGCAACGCTATAGTAATAGGTTTCAACGTAAGACCTGATCCGGTAGCCAAGGAATCAGCTGACCGTGAGAAGGTTGACGTAAGACTTTACAAGGTTATTTACAATATTGTTGATGATATCACGGCTGCTATGAATGGTATGCTTGAGCCTGAATATGTAGAGCAGGTTATAGGACATGCCGAAGTCCGTCAGCTCTTCAAGGCATCAGGGGTCGGAACAATTGCCGGTTCATTTGTACTTGACGGTAAGATCGTTCGCGGATGCAAGGCGAGAGTTAAACGCGGTGATGATCAGATATTTGAAGGAAATCTTGCTTCTCTCAAGAGATTCAAGGATGATGTTAAGGAAGTAAACGCAGGCTACGAATGTGGTCTTGTATTTGAGAAGTTTAATGACCTCGCCGAGGGAGATACTGCTGAATTCTACCAGATGGTTGAGGTTCCAAGGAATAAATAATGAGAAAGAACAGCATTAAAAATGTCCGTATCAATTCAGAAGTAAAAAAAGAGCTTGCTGAACTGATACGTGACGGCGTGAAGGATCCCAGAGTCAGTCCCTTTACATCGGTTACCGATGTAGAGGTCGCTCCGGACCTTAAAACCGCCAAAGTGTATATAAGTGTACTGGGGGATGAAGAGAAGAAGCAGTCAACCTTAGATGGCCTTAAGAGCGCTATGCCTTATTTAAGAAGCCAGCTTGCAAGGACTGTTAATCTCCGAATCACCCCGGAGCTCCGCTTTTTACTCGACAATTCTATAGAATACGGCATGCGTATGTCTGAGCTTATAGATGAGGTTACTGAGCGCGACAAGGAGATGGAAGAGAGGAAATAATATGTCAGACAAACCGGAGAGAAAGATATTGGATATTGTGGGGTCTGCCAATAAGATTGCTATATCGGGGCATGTCCGCCCTGATGGCGACTGTGTTGGTTCTACAGTCGGACTATATAATTACCTCAAAGAAAATACCGATAAAGATGTGACAGTTTATATTGATGAACCTTCGGATGATCTGAAGGTTCTTTCGGGTACTGAAAATATTGTAACGGATATTCCTGAAAATGAGCATTTTGATCTGTTCTTTATGATGGACTGCTCTGAAGCAAGCCGCCTTGGTAAGAGAGATGTGCTTCTTAAGAATTCCGATGTGACGGTTTGCATCGATCATCACGTCTGCAAACTCGGTATCTGCAGAGAAAACTACATTTTTCCTGAGTCGAGCTCTACCTGTGAAGTTCTCTATGAGATGCTTGATAATGATAAGATAAGCAAGAAGACCGCTGAGTGCCTCTATACCGGCATTATTCATGATACCGGTGTCTTCCATCATAACTGCACCAGCCACAGGACTATGGATATTGCCGGATATCTTATGGATAAAGGAATCGATTATCCTTCGATAATCGATGACGGATTCTATTCTAAGACATATAAGCAGAACCAGATCCTGGGTAGATGTCTTATGGAGAGTATGCTTCTTTGGAACGGCGAGGTAATAGTATCCTACTTAACCCGCAAGGAACTTGAGTTCTATATGGCCGATGGTAAGGATTTAGGGGGAATTATTGACCAGCTCCGCCTTACCAAGGGAATTAAGGTAGCCATTTTCCTCTACGAGACAGAGAATCAGGTATATAAGGTAAGTATGAGAAGTACAGTCACTGATATTGACCTTACGAAGGTGGCCGGATACTTTGGTGGTGGCGGCCACAAAATGGCAGCCGGATGCACTATTTCAGGAAATGCTCATGACTGTATTAATTCCATCACTAAACAGCTTGAAGTTATTCTTCGTGAATTAAATTATATAGAGTAACGCATGATTAACGGAATAATAAATATTTACAAGGAAAAGGGTTTCACAAGTCGCGACGCTGTAAATAAGCTCTGTGGAATAATTCATCAGAAAAAGGCAGGGCATACCGGAACTCTCGATCCCATGGCAGAAGGCGTTCTGCCAATATGCCTTGGGAACGCGACTAAGCTATGCGATTTATTGACCGATCACGATAAGATATATAAGGCAGTCATTAAATTAGGCGTTGCTACCGATACTGAGGATGTGACAGGCAATGTAATTAATACTACTGACTGGTCCGGGGAAAGGCTTGCTGAGATTTTTAACAACGGAGAGTTTTCTGATACGGTAAAAAGCTTTATCGGAGATTATGACCAGATACCGCCCATGTATTCCGCAAAGAAGATTAACGGTAAAAAATTATATGAGCTTGCCAGGGAAGGAATTACTGTTGAGCGAAAACCTAATCACGTAATTATTTATGATATTGTTATAGATAATGTAAATCAGGAAAATAATACCGCGGAACTCACTGTTCATTGTGGCAAGGGAACATATATAAGGAGCCTTTGCCGCGATATAGGAGAGAAGCTCGGATGCTATGCCTGTATGGCTGAGCTGACGAGAGTTAAGGTCGGAACCTTCAATATATCACAGGCTTACAAATTATCGGAGGTTGAAAGAGCTGTCAAGGAGAATAAATTATCGGAATTAATTACTCCGGTGCCGGATTTATTTCCCGATTACAGAAAATATTCTGTGTCAGGCCATGATGAGTTGTTGCTTAAAAACGGCGGAGTTATTGACTTTAATACAGATAATGTTTTTTATGGGAATAAAGATCGTCCTACGAAAAATGACTTGTTTTTAATGTATGATTCTCTGAAACATTTTTACGCAATATATAAATACGATGGTATGAAGCTTCGAGTGGAGAAGTATTTCGGATAAAATTATGAGATATTTAAAAGGAAAAGATATCTTGCTCACTGATACGGCTGTGACATTGGGCAAATTTGATGGTTTCCATTTAGGCCACAGGGAACTGCTTGATGACGTGATCAAGGCGGAAGGATTAACCAGCGTTGTATTTACATTTGATTTAAATCCCCATAATCTTTTTTCTGAGCGGGAGATAAAGCTAATAGATACAAACGATGAGAGGTCCCTCTTGCTTTCATCTACGGGGCTCGATTATCTTATAGATTATCCTTTTACAAAGGAGACAGCGGATACGGAGCCTGAAGCCTTTGTGAGAAATGTCCTTGCGGGACAGCTCGGCGTAAAGCACATTGCGGTCGGAAGAGATTTTACATTCGGAAAAGGCGGACGAGGCAATGTGGAATTACTCAGTAAGTTATCATCTAAGTATGGTTTCACACTTAAGGTTTACGATAAATTATGCGCTGACGGCGGTGTTATTTCAAGTACCAGGATCCGTGAATGTATAGAACGCGGCGAGATGGAGGAGGCCGCAAGGCTTCTCGGTCGACCTTATTGGATTACCGGTGAGATTATCCACGGGAACGCAATAGGCCGTACGGTTGGTATGCCGACCATAAATCAGCGTCCTGACGATACAAAGCTATTGCCTCCTTTTGGTGTATATGTTTCCGACACCTTGATTGATGGCAAGCTATATCGAGGTATTACAAATATTGGTCTGAAGCCGACGGTTGGGACCGAAACCAGGCCCGGAGTTGAAACGTGGCTTTTTGACTTTGATAGGGATGTGTATGGTGAATTTGCCATAGTAAATATCCTTTCATTTGTGAGACACGAAAAGAAGTTTAATTCTGTTGATGAGGTTAAAACGCAGGTCATGAAGGACGCGGAGAAGGCGAGAGCATGGCACTGACAGATGATATAAGAAAGATAAAAGGCGTCGGTGAAAAAACTGCCGCCTTATTTAATAAATTAGGGATATTTACGAAAAATGATTTACTCCTCTATTTTCCGAGGGATTACGATACTTATGCCAAGCCTTCACCGATTAGTGGGCTAAAGGAAAATGAGAAGGAGGTTATTTACGCGGCTCCCACAAACCGTCCTGAACTGATAACAAGGGGCGGAAAGCAGATAGTTGTCTGCAAGGTAAGTGATGGTACCGGTGAGATGGAGCTTCTGTGGTTTGGCGCTCCGTATGTGAGAACAAAACTATATCCGGGATCCCACCTTTATTTTAAGGGGACAGTTACCAGACGGGGCAATTCCCTTACAATGGTCCAACCCGAGTTACTTGGCGTAAATGAGTACAGAATCAAATCGCAGACCCTGCAGCCTGTTTATCATCTTACAAAGGGACTTACGGTTAATACATTAAGAAAATGTGTAAAGGCAGCTCTTATGGATCTCACTGCCGGGGACGATTATTTGCCTCAGAAAATAAAGGACGAAAATGATTTCGAGGGATTAAGGGACGCTGTAAGTGAGATTCATTTTCCAAAATCCCGGGAAACCATGATGGACGCGAGACGGAGACTCGTGTTCGACGAATTCTTCCTCTTTGCTCTTTCGGTAAAAATGATGAAGGATGACGAGGAAGTAGAAAAATTCCCTAATGAGCTTCACGATGTGGATGAGGTAAAATCATATATAGCCGGTCTTCCTTATGACCTTACCGGTGCTCAGAAACGGGCCCTGACTGAGATCAGAAATGACCTTCTTAGCGGAAAACGAATGAACCGTCTGATCCAGGGTGATGTAGGAAGCGGTAAAACCGTCATCGCTATTATTTCATGCCTCTTTATGGCTAAGAACGGCTTTGAGTCGGTTATGATGGCGCCGACTGAGGTTCTCGCGAAGCAGCACTTTGAGACATTTAAGAGTGCGCTCTTGGACTTCGATATAAATGTAGCTCTTCTCACGGGCTCTATGAAAGCATCTGAGAAGAAAAAGACACGAGAAAAGATATCAAATCATGAAGTCGATATAATTATCGGAACTCATGCCCTGATTACTGATTCGGTAGAATATAACAGGCTTGGCCTTGTCATAACCGATGAGCAGCACCGCTTTGGAGTTAAGCAGAGAGAGAAGTTAAGAAATAAGGGGGAGAATGCTCATACACTTGTAATGAGCGCCACGCCGATTCCAAGAACCCTGGCTGTCGTAATGTACGGTGATCTTGATGTTTCGCTTATAGACGAGCTACCGGCTGAAAGGCTGCCTATAAAGAATGCGGTCGTGGACAAAAGGTATAGACCAAAATCATGGGAGTTCATAAAGAAGGAAGCGGAGACCGGTCACCAGGCATATGTTATCTGCCCCATGATTGAGCGAAGCAATGAAGAGGATCCCTTGGCTGATGTCCTAAGCTATGAGAAAGAACTAGCCGGGTACCTGGGAAAGGATATTAAAACAACCTTTCTCCATGGCAAGATGAGGGAAGAAGAGAAAGCATCTGTTATGGAAAGCTTCGCGAAAGGTGAAACCAAGGTCCTCGTCTCGACGACCGTAGTGGAGGTCGGTGTAAATGTGCCTAACGCCACTGTTATGTTAATAGAGAACGCTGAACGATTTGGACTTGCGAGCCTTCACCAGCTCCGAGGTCGTATAGGTCGAGGAAGCGCGCAGAGCTATTGCATATTCATGGCGGGGAAGGATAGTCCCGAGGTTATGGAACGCCTGTCAATCCTCGGTAAGAGCAACGACGGCTTTAAGATAGCCGAAGAGGACATGGCCATGCGCGGAGCCGGTGATATTTTTGGAATCAGGCAGAGCGGAGATATGGTCTTCAAGCTCGGCGATATCATGAATGACGCGAAAATTTTAAAACTTGCCGGTGATACAGTAAAAAATTCTGATGACAAAACGCTCAGTCTATGCTATGATAGGGGAAAGCGATTTTACGGCAGGTGCTTCTCTTATGGTGGGGAAGCTGATGTATTATAGACAGAGGAAGTAAAATGTACACAAACAGCAGTCAGGTATACGATCTTGCGAAGGAAAATTATCGGGTATTGGTTAAGTACTGCCATACTCTTGAAGAAGAGGGATACTTCAGGCAGGCCGGTCAGATTCTTCATAAGAATATCTATGAGATTCTTGACATTTATATCCAGTCCCTCCTTATTGATCTTGCGGCATTTTCCGGCCATTTTGGTGAAAATGAGCGCAAGTTCATTGTCGCGCTTCCTGACAGCAAGCAGTATGATATCCCTGAAACCGGAGAAGTCCCAAGGGAAACCATTGACGCGGCGAAGTCCGTTATTAAGGCCCCTCCGGTCATTTTACAGCTGATGAGCCTCCGTGACTGGGAGAAGGGCTCTGATATGTCAGCTTCTTATATAGATGTCATACTTAATATTATTGTGGCGATGAGTTATCTAAATGACCGCCATGATGAATATCTGATAAATTTTATCATGAGCTTTTATCACTCCATAGAGGCATTTATATACTATGCCGACAGGGAACAGAGATTTACGGAGAGATACCTCTTTAAGAAGGCATCGGGAGACTTATCCCATCCCGGAAGCGTGCCGGAGGTAGACGAAGAGGTCATGAAGGCGCCGGATATTCCTGAGAAGGTCGAGCAGCCTGAAGCCGTAGAGCCTTCGGAGGTTCCTAACGAAGCGGAGAGTGATGTCGCGACCCTCACGGTGATTAAGAGTGAGAAGCTTCCCGATGAGACGGAGGATGAGCGGAAGGCCCATTTGAAAGAACTGATGGATGAACTTGAAGGACTCGTCGGTCTCTCGGACGTTAAGAAAGAGGTTCATTCTCTTGTTAATCTTATACATATAAGAAAAATGAGAAAAGACAAAGGACTGCCAAGTCCGGATATGTCTTATCATATGGTATTTACCGGAGCTCCCGGAACCGGTAAGACTACAGTGGCGAGACTGATTGCGGGTATTTATAAGGAGCTGGGTGTCCTCTCTAAGGGACAGCTCGTGGAGGTCGATCGGTCAGGTCTGGTTGCGGGATACGTAGGTCAGACTGCCCTTAAGGTATCGGACGTAGTAAAGAAGGCCCTCGGCGGTGTACTGTTTATAGATGAAGCCTATTCCCTTGTACAGCCGGGGAACGCGAATGATTTCGGGCAGGAAGCTATAGACACCCTCGTGAAGCTTATGGAAGACCATCGCGATGACCTCGTAGTCATCGTTGCCGGTTACACGGATGAGATGAAGGAATTCCTTAAGTCAAATACGGGACTTGTGTCTCGCTTCAACAGATTTATAGAATTTTCTGACTATACAAATGATGAACTCGTTAAGATAATGCTTGTCATGGCCGATAAAATGGAGATAAAGCTGAGTGATGATACGGTTACTAAGCTCACGGCTTATCTTTCAGGCATGACTGAGAAGGATAGAAAAATATTCGGCAATGCCCGCGGGATAAGAAATCTTTTTGAAAAAATGCTGGTTGGACAGGCAAATCGTCTGGCAAGTATAGAAGAACCAACAATAGAGGACCTATCGACCATTCTTCCGGAAGACCTGGGGACTTGCATTTAAGGTATGGTTTGTGATATTATATAATGTACGCAAGCAGTAACTATCATAATAAAGGAACATTTATTGTATGAGAATTATCGCAGGAATAGCCCGTTCGGTACCGCTTATCACTCCTGAAGGTTTTGAGACGAGACCTACCAGTGATAAAGTGAAAGAGACACTATTTAACATGCTTCAGGGCTATATAGAGGGCACTACATTTCTTGATCTTTTTGCCGGAAGTGGGCAGATAGGGTGTGAGGCCCTGTCGCGCGGCGCTAAGGAGGCAGTCTTTGTGGACCAGGGCTCTGATCCTATTAACTGCATTAAGCACAATGTCGATAAGATTAAAATGTCAGATAAGGCAAAGATTATGAAGATGGAAGCCCTTTCGGCTCTAAGAACCTGTGAAGCTGAGAAACTAAAGTTTGATGTCATCTTCATGGACCCGCCTTATGGAAAATTACTTGAAAAGGGAGTACTTGAGTATTTATCGAAGTCGCATCTCATAGACGAGGATTCGCTTATAATAGTTGAGGCGGATAAATGGACTGACTTTGATTATCTTGATTCTTTAGGCTTTACGGTAGTTAAAGAAAAGAGATACAAGAACAATAAGCATGAATTTATCAGAAAGACAGCCTAGGGGAAGGACGGTAATATGGCAGGCGAAAAATCAAAAATAGAATTGCAGCTTGACGAGATGGAAAACTATATCGAGAGCTGCAGAGCTGCTTTTTTTTCTACAGATAAGGTAACCATTTCGAAGGATGAAATATTTGGCTTTATGGATGAGCTTCGTCACGATATACCTGATGAAATCAAGAAAGCCAGAAAAGTGCTAAAAAATAGAGACAGTATAATAGCTGCCGCTAACGAAGAAGCAGAGCGTATTAAGGCTGAAGCGAGAGAAGAAGCTGCCAGGCTTGTAGATGAGAGCGAAGTCATGGAGCAAGCCTATGAGCAGAGTGACCAGATTGTAAATGAAGCTCTCGACAGGGCTAATGAGACAAAGCAGGCCGCCAGTGACGCAGCAGGTGATATTATGCAAGGATCGCTCTCTTACGCAAATGAGCTTCTTGCCGCAGTGGAGAAGATTGTCAGCCACGCTTATGATACCACCAAGGTAAGGTCTGACAATCTCGTAGAAGAGCTAAGAAGCAATCTTGAGATTCTGCAAAACAACCGTGAGCAGATTCTCGCCCAACTCGATAATAGCGCCACAGCTCCTGATAAAGTTCCGGAAGAGGAAACGTCTGAGATAGATGATACAATTAATGAGGATGATAATTCAGAAGCTGCCGGTACTGAGAATGAAGAGACGTCCGATGGTGATGAGGCAGCCTCGGAAGACAATTTCAGGGTAGACCTGTCTGGAATAGATGTTTCAGATAATTCTCAAGAGGAAGGTGAACCTGATGATACTGAAGAATCCGATAACGTTACTTCTTCTCAGGACGGCGGAGACCCATCCGAAGATGAATTAAATATGAAAATCGAGGATCTTCTAAAGGGCGCAAACGTCCGCGGAAAGCATGATCCTGACCCTGACGATGAATGATCATACGATTAACGTAAAATATTTACCTGATTCATCATGCACGTCCAGGTCATGATGAAGTTTATATACTCTTTTATATAGTGAATATGACAGGCGGGTATTAATATATGCCCGCTTGTCTTTTATTTTGTCTGCGTCACTATGACGCATTACAAGCGGGACCTGGCTCTTATTCTTGATTTCCGTAAGAATATCCATGCTGTCCTTTCTGATAGCTATCGGATGAAAATATAATTCATCATTATCTATCGTATCGCTCTTAATTCCATGAATAATATGCTGTAATACCCTGTCAATGCGGCCATAGGTGAGGTTTTTAGACCATATTTTAGCGGCAAGCTCGTCATAAGAGCCGCAGATACTGCAGTATTTGTAAATGCGAAGGGCTAAGTCTCCTGTGACATCGCTATAGCGCTCAAGAATTCTCGCGAATTTCTTTTTATCCATACCGGATTCTTTTATTAATTCCCCTATTCGATAAAACAGTATATCAGTGAAGTCGTTATTATTAATAAAGCCACCCCTGTAATTTACCAAAGCCGCTATTTCTTCTGTCGGAAGGAAATTAATGAGTTCATTATTACATCCACTATGCAATAGATTGCGGATAGATGAGGCTGAAGCATACACATCTCCGGATTTATATCCATCAGAGTGCCCGCCACCGGTGCGGGAAACAGTGAGAGGCTTTATTGGGCTCTTTGATTTTATTAAAGCTTCTATATAGCTTATCGCAAGGTTGTTGTTAGGCTTTGAAAGAATAGCCGCAAGCTCACTGTTTCCGCGTGACGCAATAATATGATCGCGCGCTTCGGGGTAAGTTAAGCCCTGCGACATCAGGGACCTCAGCTCATTAATAAGTGAGTCGTCTGAATTTATCTCTAATTCTTCTCTTGCGGCGGCATTTAGACTCTCAATATCATCATCCTCACAGCCAAATGAAATATAGTCCGCGAATCCAAGCGCATCTATCATCTTCACTCCGCCAAAGGCGAAATTCCCGGCGCTTGCAAGCGATACGGATAAGGGCAGTTCAAAGACAGCGTCAGCTCCTGCGACTGTGGCGGCTCTTGCCCTGTCATATTTATCGATAATAGCCGGTTCCCCTCTCTGTACGAAGTCTCCGCTCATAAAAACTATTATCCTGTCAGCTCCGGTAAGCTTTCTTGTCATTTCAAGGTGGTAGGCGTGTCCCTTGTGAAATGGATTATATTCCGCTATTATTGCCGCTGTTGTCATATTTTTGTATCTCCTGACGTAAACTATGTATCAATTTTAATACATTCATATCATTTTCACAAGAGGAATGAGAAAATACTCTTGTAAAGTGACGAAAAATGGTATAAAATTAAAGTGTTTGGGCGAAGACCCAACTTCATTTCGAAAGGAGATATATCATGGCATTCATTGACCAGATCAAAGCACGCGCAAAGGCAGACAAGAAGACTATAGTTCTCCCTGAGTCTATGGACAAGAGAACGTACGCTGCCGCGGAACAGATTTTAAAAGAGGGCATTGCTAACCTCATCATCATCGGTACTCCTGATGAGATCAAGAAGAATTCAGAGGGATACGATCTTACAGGCTGCAAGTTCGTAGACCCATTTACAGATCCTAACAGACAGAAATATATCGATAAGTTCGTTGAATTAAGAGCCAAGAAGGGTATGACCCCTGAGGCCGCTGAAGAGCAGATGACTAAGGATTATATGTACTACGCATGCCTTATGTGCAAATGCGGTGACGCTGACGGCGCTGTATCGGGTGCCTGCCACTCAACAGGCAATACCATCAGACCTGCCCTTCAGCTTCTTAAGTGCAAGCCGGGCATAAGCTCAGTTTCAGGCTTCTTCTTTATGGAGGTTCCTGACTGCGAATTCGGCGATAATGGCAAGTTCGTATTCGCTGACTGCGCTGTTAACACTGATTTCGATTCAGCTAAGCTCGCTGAAATTGCTTATCTTTCAGCTGAATCATTTGAAATGCTCACAGGTGACAAGGCTAAGGTCGCTATGCTTTCATATTCATCAAAGGGTTCAGCTAAGCATGACGATGTTACCAAGGTGGCTGACGCTGTTGAGATAGCTCACAAGAATCATCCTGAGATAGAGCTTGACGGTGAGCTTCAGCTTGACGCGGCTCTTGTTCCTTCAGTAGGCGCTGCCAAGGCTCCGGGATCAACAGTAGCCGGTCATGCCAATACTCTTGTATTCCCATCTCTTGAAGCCGGCAATATCGGCTACAAGCTTGTTCAGAGGCTTGCGAAGGCAGACGCTTACGGCCCTGTACTTCAGGGACTTTCAATGCCTGTAAATGACCTCTCAAGAGGTTGCTTCGCTGAGGATATCGTCGGCGTTGTAGCTATCACAGCTGTTCAGTCTCAGCAGAATAAATAATTACGAGGTATATCATGAAGATATTAGTTCTTAACTGCGGAAGCTCATCCCTTAAGTATCAGCTTATAGATATGGATACCGAGGGCGTTATAGCAAAGGGACTTTGCGAAAGAATAGGCATAGAGGGAAGCAAGTTAACTCATAAGGTTCCGGGAAAGGATGACTTCTGTCTTGAGTCACCTATGCCTACACATCAGACAGCTGTTGAGCTTGTTATGAAGGCTCTTGTAGATAAGGATCACGGAGTAATTTCCGATGTTTCAGAGATTTCAGCCGTAGGCCACAGAGTTCTCCACGGCGGCAGCAAGTATTCGGACCCTGTCGTAGTAAATGAGGACGTTAAGAAGGTTATCCGTGAGTGCTTCGATCTCGGACCTCTTCACAATCCTGCAAACCTTATGGGCATTGAGGCCTGCGAGAAGGCTATGCCGGGCACTCCAAACGTAGCAGTATTCGATACGGGTTTTGGTATGGCTATGGAGCCAAAGGCCTATATGTACGCTATTCCTTACGAGTACTATGAGAAATATCAGATCAGACGTTACGGCTTCCACGGTACCAGCCATAAGTTCGTAAGCCACGAGACTATTAAGTTCGGTAACCTTCCTGAAGGTCACAGAAGAGTTATAGTATGCCACCTTGGAAACGGTGCCTCAGTATCAGCTTCCATCGATGGAAAATGCGTAGATACATCCATGGGTCTTACACCCCTTGAGGGCCTTATAATGGGCACCAGATCAGGTGATGTGGATCCTGCAGTCGTTCAGTTCATAGCCGATCACGAGAACCTTTCCGTAGATGAAGTTCTCACTATTCTCAATAAGAAATCCGGTATGCTTGGACTTTCAGGCGTATCAAGCGATTTCCGTGATGTAGAGAAGGCTGAGGCAGAAGGAAATGAACGCGCTAAGCTCGCTAACGAAGCATTCCGCTACAGAGTTACTAAGTATATCGGTGCTTATACGGCTGCCATGAATGGTGTGGACGCTATCGCCTTTACGGCGGGTCTCGGTGAGAACAATGCCGAGAATCGTGAGCTTATCTGCGATAACTTAGCTTATCTTGGAGTTAAGATTGACAAGGAAGCCAACAAGACAAGAGGCAAGAATGCGCTTATTTCTACCCCAGACAGTAAGGTAAAGGTATTCGTAATTCCTACTAACGAGGAGCTCTCTATCGCAAGGGACACCCTTGAGATGATTTCTAAGTAATGAGTAAAATTACATTCAGCAAGCCGGGTAATTTTATATACCCGGTTCCTGCTGTCCTTGTAAGTCTTAAGGATAAGTCAGGGAAAATGAACATACTGACCATCGCCTGGACCGGAACCATCTGTTCCGATCCTCCGATGGCCTATATTTCTGTAAGGCCCGAACGGGCAAGCTACCATATGCTGAAGGAAACAGGGGAGTTCGTTATTAACCTTCCGGATGAGAAGATGGTCCGCGCCCTTGATTACTGTGGTGTAAGGAGTGGCGCCAGGACCGATAAATGGAAGGATATGCGCCTTACCCCTGAAAAGAGCAGTACTATAGAGGCACCTTCAATAAAGGAGGCTCCGGTTTCTATAGAGTGTAAGGTCAAGCAGGTTATTCCACTTGGCAGCCATGATATGTTCCTTGCGGAGGTAATGGCTGTTAATGTCGATGAAAAGTATATCGATGAGAAAGGAAAGTTCCATATGGATAAGGTGGGGCTTGTTGCTTATTCACATGGTGATTATCTTGCGCTTGGTAAGAAGCTCGGAAGCTTCGGATATTCCGTAAGAAAGAAGAAAAAAGGAGAGAAACATGCACATTCCTGAGAACTACCTGAGTCCGCAGACATGCGCTGTAATGACAGCCGCGGTATTACCTGCATGGGTAACAGCAATAAGAAACGTTAAGAAGAACATTTCAAGGAGTAAAATACCTGCTATCGGTATAGCAGCTGCCTTTTCATTTCTTGGTATGATGTTTAACGTGCCAATTCCGGGAGGCTCAACCGGTCACGCTGTTGGTGGTACATTAATCGCCATACTTTTGGGACCCTACGCGGCCTGCCTTGCGGTCAGTGTATCCCTTATAATTCAGGCATTTATATTCGGCGATGGCGGTATACTTGCTATCGGAGCAAACTGCTTTAATATGGCTTTTGTACTTCCTTTTGTCGGATTCGCCATTTATTCGTTCATCAAGAATCATACAAAATCAAGGACGGGCGAAATGGTCGGAGCCGCTATTGGCTCATATGTGGGAATTAATGCGGCAGCCCTCTGCGCCGCTATAGAGTTTGGTATACAGCCTATGCTCTTTAAGAGCGCCTCGGGAAATGCACTCTATTGCCCTTACGATATAAGCGTATCCATTCCTGCTATGATGGCAGGACACCTCACAGTATTCGGTATAGTAGAAGTTGCCTTTACTGTGCTTGTGCTTACATTTGTAAGACAGACCGAGAAGGATGAAGAGGCCTTCTTTAGTCCGAGGGATAATTCAGTGAAAACGCCTCTTCCTGTGAAGATTTTACTTGGAGCATTAATTGTACTTACACCGCTTGGTCTCCTTGCCGAGGGTACAGCCTGGGGCGAATGGGGAGCAGATGAGATCGCCGCGACAGGCGCCGGATACGTTCCTGAAGGAATGACAAACGGGTTTAATTTTAATGCCTTAATTCCTGATTATTCTGTCTCAGGTATGCCTGATGCTTTGGGATATATTCTTTCAGCTGTGATTGGCACAGCTTTATTGGTTATTATTTTTAAACTTGTGAGCCTTATAGGCTCAGGAAAGAAGCAGGGTGCGGTAGCCTGATGGGCTTAAGAATAATAGAGATACTCGCTAAATTAAAGGACAGTGAAAATATAAAAACGAGACAGGGGATATTCTCCCCTGTTTTCCGTTTATTAATGTCACTATTGATAATAATTCTCACAGCCTTGTCGGGAAACGCTATATTTTCTATTAGTATACTCGCCATTTTGTTGATTATTGTCGCTGTAAATAAGGCAGCAGATATTGTTACGATAGTAAAGCCGGTTATTTTTCCTGTCATGTTAACGGTAATTATTATGCTTCCCGCTGTATTTATGGGAAATCCGAAGAGCATGCTTACTGTCTCACTAAAGGTATTGATTTCCCTTCTCACTATATCAATTATGAATTTTTATTCGGGCTGGCAGGGCCTGTCGAGTGCTTTAGATACTTTACGATTGCCGGAAATGTTTATCATGGTAATGGATACAACAATCAGATATATTCATATTCTCGGTCAAATATGTTCTGATATGGATGAGGCGGTGAGGCTAAGGAGAATTGGAAAAAAGGACGTGCGGAAGGAGGGTCTTTCCGGCATAGCGGGAACTGCCTATCTTCGCTCTAAGGATATGGCCTATTCCATGAGTGAGGCTATGACGTGTCGCTGTTTTACAGGAAAATATAAGACAAGTAAAAAATACGGATTTACAGGATATGATTTACTGTGTATTATTTTTATGGCCCTGATATTAATATATTTTATTTATACGGAAAAAATTTGATATGGCAAAAATCACTTTAGAGGATATATCATTTACATACGAGGGGAATATTCCGGCTCTGAGGAATATTTCACTTGAATTTGACCAGGGGACCTGTTACTCAATAGAGGGGCCCAATGGGTGTGGCAAGTCTACCTTGTTCAGAATATTATTAGGGCTTTCTTTTCCGGATTCCGGCCGTTATTTATTTGACGGCGAAGAGATTAACGAGAAGAAATTAAAGCAAGACGAATTTAGCATTTCATTTCATAAGAAGATAGGTTTTGTCTTCCAGAACCCCGAGGTACAGCTGTTTTCAAAAACAGTCGAGGATGAACTTGCCTTCGGGCCGAGACAGCTTGGAATTTCCGAGAATGAAATAAGAAAAAAAGTGGATTATTATCTGGAACTTCTGAAGCTTACCGATCTTCGCGACAGGGCTCCCTTCTATATGAGCGGTGGTGAGAAGAAGAGGTGCGCTCTTGCCTCTGTCCTCATTATGGAGCCTGGAGTACTGATTCTTGATGAGCCATTAAATGGACTTGATGAGGAAAATGAGGAGTTTTTGCTGTCATTTCTAAAGGAACTAAAGAGTGATGGGAGACTTATCATTTTCTCGACACACCGTAAGGATGTGGCTCTTGCTTTCGCTGACCGGCGGATATTTATTACAAAGGAGCATAGAATCGCGAACACATAGGAATATATACTGATATTTCATGGAGAAAAAATGGTAACTATTGATTTAATCACAGGCTTTCTTGGTTCGGGAAAGACCACATTTCTTAAGCTTTACGCAAAATGGCTGATTAAAAAGGGTAATAATATCTGCATCCTTGAAAATGATTATGGCCCTGTAAATGTGGATATGATAGCCTTAGAGGAGCTTCGCGGTGACCATTGCGAAATAGAGATGATTTCGGGCGGGAGTGACCTCGAAACTCACCGCCGTCGTTTTAAAACGAAGTTAATACAGATGGCTATGAGCGGTTATGACTATGTACTTGTTGAGCCGTCAGGCATTTATGACACAGACGAATTATTCGACGCCCTCCACGATGACCCTGTCGATAAATGGTATAAGGCAGGAAACGCCATTACGATAATTGACGCAGGTTTAAGTGATAATTTATCAAAAGAGGAGCGATATATTTTAACCAGTGAAACAGCAAACTGCGGCATGGTGATTATCAGTAAGGCGCAGCTTTATGACCGGGATGCCCCGACAAAGGCGCTTGCGATAATAAATAATTGCATGTCTGAATTTTCCTGCAACAGGAGAATAAATAGCAGTGAAGTAATGGCTAATGACTGGTCAATGCTCAAGGATGATGATTTTAAGCGAATCAATTCCTGCGGATATAAATACGCTGACCACGTTAAATTACAGGTGATGGAACAAAATAACTTTGATTCGATGTTCTTCATGAATGAAGGCCTGTTGATATCAAGAGAAAATATTATTGAGAAAGCAGGGAAGCTTCTTAATGATGGAATTTACGGGCATATTATAAGAATTAAGGGACAGGTACAATCACCTCGCGGATCATGGACAGATATTAACATTACGAGGTCAGAACAAAGCGTAAATGAGCAGAAAACAGGTCAGGACATACTTATTGTGATCGGTGAAAAGCTTGATAAAGAAAAAATAAGAAAGATCATGGAATCATAAGTCTTATTTAAACGGGCATGGATCGTCATGTCCGTTTTTTCTATAAATCCCTCGCTTGACTTAAGCCTCGTTTAGTGTTATACTGTTTACTTTAGGTAAAGAACCAAAGAAAAGGGAGTAAAGTTATGGCTTACGAGAAGGAAATACACGAATTCATAGAGTCTCACAGGGATGAGATGATTTCTGATCTCTTTGATCTTATGAGAATTGATTCAGAGAGAGGCGAAGCAAAAGAGGGCAAGCCTTATGGCGACGGACCTGCGGAAGCTCTCGATAAGGGTTGCGAGATTCTTACGAAATATGGATTTGATGTAAAGAATTATGATAATCACGTTATAACAGGTGACTTCGGTCCGGAGAAGAGACAGCTTGATATTTTAGCGCATCTTGATGTAGTTCCGGCAGGCGACGGTTGGACTGAGACGAAGCCATTTGAACCTGTGGAGAAGGATGGCATTATATACGGACGCGGATGCTCTGATGATAAAGGTCCTGCTGTTTCAGCTATATACGCGCTTCGCGCTATCAAGGAGCTTAACATTCCTCTTAAGAAGGGCGTGAGACTTATCCTTGGCTCTGATGAGGAGTGCGGAAGCGATGATGTAGCTTATTATTATACAAAAGAAGAGGCTGCGCCTATGTCATTTTCACCTGACGCAAGCTGGCCTCTTATAAATATCGAAAAAGGCGGCCTTCAGGCTGAATTTACGGCTGATTATAAGACTACTGAGAAGACCCCTTGTGTAGTCAGCGTAACCGGTGGTGTTAAGATAAACGTAGCTCCGGGCAAGGCTGACGCTACAGTAAAGGGACTTGATTTTACCGATGAGGTTCAGAACATTATCGGAGAGACAGCCGTTGAGACCGGCGTTACATTCCAGGTAAGGTTTAATGAAGACCTGATGTTAATACACGCGATTGGTGAGACGGTTCACGCTTCAACTCCGGAGAATGGTAAGAATGCGATAACTGCCCTTGTTTATCTGCTTTCTAAGTTGCCACTCTCTAAGGCTACGGTTAATAAGCATATTAAGAATCTCGCCGATCTTTTCCCTTATGGCAAGGTTCACGGTGAGGGACTCGGCGTTGACATGAAGGACAAGACTTCAGGATGGACCACAGTAAGCCTTGATCTTATTGACGTAAACGAAACTCATTTTTCCGCTTCATTTGATATGAGGGCAAGCATTAAGGCCGATGAGGAAAATACCGGAGACGTTATAGAAGCGGCTATCAAGGATCATGGCTTCAAGTACAAGAGACCTGCTATGTACGCGCCTCATATGGTTGACAGCAGAACCAAGCTTGTTAAGACCTTGCTTTCCTGCTATGAGAAGGGCTTCGGCGTTGAGGGAGCGAAGCCTATCGCTATCGGCGGAGGTACTTATGTACATCATGTTGAGGGCGGTGTCGCTTTCGGATGCGAAGAAGAGGGCTTTGATAACAGAATGCATGGCGGTAACGAGCGTATGAAGGAAAGTATGCTTCTTAAGAGTGCTGAAGTATTCGCTGATGCTATAATTGAGCTCTGCAATTGAGATTAACCTATTTGATGTTTAGAAATGGCGTTACAGGGAGACGCCTGACTATACTGAATGAAAAATAAGATGAAAAACGGGCTTGCGGCGTTTGGAAGGTTCGTCGTAAGCCTCGTAAATACTCCTTATGAGAGTGTATTTGGGTACATGAAGCGCCACATAGGCCGGATTCTGCTTTCTCTTGTGTTAGCGGTATTTCCGACCTACGTGTTTGTTTTCAATACATTTTCGACGATAAGCAGAAACTATAAGAATGTATTTAATGATATAGTGAACTCGACAGAGTTTTCAAACGCGGCCTGGGGGACGTTTTTTATATATCTGCCGATTATGATAGCCATATACTTTATATTCTGCTTTGGCGGTGACCGGGAAAATAGCGAGAAGCCGAATACGGTATACACTGCGGTTACCCTTCTTATTGGTCTTGCTGCTGCCGGGGCGGTGCTTCATATAAAGCAGACTGAGATATACGGCTGCGTTGATACATTTTTAACTCATAACAGGGCCGCCTGCTACTTCCAGTTTCTGGGAGCATTAGGTATAGTGACTTTTTCCTGGACATGGATGAAATTCGCCGCATTTATAAAGAATGGTGACGCATATAGGCATCCATGGTTTGTGAAGACCTTTATGTGTCTTTTCTCCGCTGTTATGAGCTTTGTGGTCCTTGAGGTTCAGATAGGAAGCCACCTAAATATCGACCCTAAGATGATTTTCTTCAACATCCTCTACTGGGTGATAGCGTGGATTTTTTTCTATGCCATTTTCAGGAGCGTACGGGGACCCAGCGCCGCATGCGTGCTTATAGGATGGGGCATTGGCTGCGCTAATTTCTGTGTGCTTCAGTTCCGCGGAAATTATATTATGAGCGGCGATCTGACCGTTATCGGTACAGCCATGGAGGTGGCAGGGAAGTATAAGTTAAAGATAAATACTTATTTTGTTCTCGCTATTCTCCTTGTTGTTTGCTCACTTGCTCTCATTTACAATGTTCCGAAGATAAAGACCGATGTTAAAAGGGGCTTCGCAAGAAGGTCTCTTACAACTGTAATTACAATCGGGGCACTTGCGGCATGCGTTATCCCTTCATTTAAATCGGGACTTCTCTATAATGACATCTTTGGCCTGGTGTGGGATTATAACAAGAAGGTTGACGAGTATGGATATCTTCCTTACTTTTTCAGCAACATGCACGCCACCGCTAGGATTGATATGAGCGATTACGATTCAGACAAGGCGAAGTCTGCTATGGATACCGAGCTTGCGGCATCCGGAAGCGCGGTGAAGGTAACGGGGGAGGATGTAAAAGAGCCTACGATTATTGTTATCCAGGATGAGACCTTTTCGGATCTGTCGGTTGTCGCTGATATCAAGACCGATAAGCCTGTGATGCCGTATATTGACAGCCTTACGGAAAATACTCATAAGGGATACGTAAATATGTCCGTTACAGGCGGGCCTACGGCGAACACGGAGTTTGAGATGTTAACCCAGACTCCTATGACCTTTATGCCGACAGGATCTGTCCCATATACTCAGTACCTAAAGAAGAAAATTCCTTCGATTGTGGAGGTGCTCCACAACCAGACAAATCCATATAAGGCTATTGCTTTTCATCCTTACTATTCGTCCGGCTATAACCGTAACAGCGTGTATGACCTGATAGGCTTCGATGAGAAGGTCTTTTATGAGGATTTCTCAGACAAGGAACAGCTACGAGGTCTGGTAACAGATGAGCAGGATTTTAAGGATGTGATTTCCATGTATGAAAATCACAAGCTGCAGAATCCCGATCAGCCTCTCTTCATTTTCAATGTAAGCATTCAGAGCCATGGTGGTTATTCAAATAATAAGGTTTACTTTGATGACCCTGTTGAGATAACAAATTTTGACAGTGTCCAGGCTCTCGACAATTATGAGTCGCTTATGAGGACTACAGATGACGCTCTCCATACGCTTCTTGGCTATTTTGAGAAGGTGGATGAGCCGGTTATCATCCTTTTCTATGGAGACCACCAGCCTTCATTTGATACGGACGCTACTGACGAGCTTCTTTCACACAGCTGGTACAAGGATGCTACTGAGCAGAAGCTTTCGAGATATATCGTGCCTTATTTCATATGGGCTAACTACGATATAGGTAGCAGTGACGGTATCAAGGATAAGGGCACGACAGGTGATTTTAATGCCATGTCCATGAACTACATGGGAGCCCTTCTCCTTCACTATGCGGGTGTCGAGACTACTGAATACGAGGAATATCTTCTGAAGCTCCATGAGTCTGTTCCTGCTATAACGGCTCTCGGTTACTGGGATGCCGCGGGAAAGCACTATGAGAGTACCGAGACTTCAGAGCTTACAGATAAGCTTTCGGGCTACAGAAATGTGACCTATAACCTCCTCTTTGATTCGAAGGATAAGCTAAATGAATACTTCCTTCCACGTGAATAATTTTCTACTTTACAAAAGACTATAAAAAGGTTAAAATATGACGTAAAGGCAGAAGCTTCATTAAACGAAGTGATTCCTGTATCGGTTTATGTTTGATACTTTTAAACGGAGGTTTACAATATGGCACAGGCTGAAGAGAAGGAAAGTATAGGTGAAGTTTACGTAGCTGACGAGGTTGTCTCTGCGGTTGCGGCGTACGCGGCGATGGAGACGGAAGGCGTGGCAGACCTTACAAGCTATTCCAAGTGGGCTGACAGTCTAAATATCAATCCGCGTCTCTACCCTCGCGGCGTTAAGATTAATATGCAGGGCAGCGACGTTGCTGTAGCGCTTACCGTGCGTGTAAAGTATGGCTATAGCATACCTAAGGTTACGAAGGCTGTTCAGGAAAGAGTAGTAAATTCTATTCAGAACATGATAGGACTTCACGTCACTCAGGTTAATATCCGTGTGGCGGGCGTTAACCAGGACACCGCCGCTAGGGCATAAACAGGCTTCTCCGGACCGGTGGTATTCACCGGTCCTTTTTAAAACAGGAATTCACCACTTTGAAAACAGAACATTATTACATTTATTTACAGGACAAGGATAAGACACATGACAAGAAGAGAACTGCGTGAGCATATAATGAGACTCATTTTTATAAGCAATTTTAATTCCGCGGATGAGATGGAGGAACAATTCAGATTATACTGTGACGCCAAGGAAATCCCGGGTGAAGAGCTTGAAGGCCTTCATAACCGCTTTTTTAACGTATATGAAAAGCTTCCGAAGATAGATGAGATAATTAAATCATCTTCAACCGGATGGAAGCCTGAGAGAATGCCTAAGGAAGACCTGTCTATATTGAGACTCGCTGTATACGAGATAAAATTTGATGACACAGTGCCTGATAAGGTCGCTATAAACGAAGCGATAGAGCTATCGAAGCTCTATGGTGAAGATAAGAGCCCGGCCTTTATTAACGCTGTGCTTGGGAAAATAGTTCCGCGAGAGAAGAAAGATGAGTGATAAGGTATTTTCTGTCTCACAGGTAAGTTTTTATGTGAAGGACCTGTTCGAAAGGGACATGGTTCTTCAGAGGATACTGGTTAAGGGCGAGGTAGGCTCCGTGAAGTATCACTCTTCGGGTCATGTGTATTTTTCTCTAAAAGATGAAAATGCTGTGATTAACTGCGTAATGTGGCGAAGCACAGTAACCTCCGGACTCAAATTCAGACTCACCGAAGGCCAGAAAATTGTAGTAACCGGTTCCCTTGACACGTATGAGAAGAACAGCTCATATCAGCTCTATGCCCGTAAGATAGAGCTTGACGGAACCGGAAAGCTTTTTGCGGAGTTTGAGAGATTAAAGAAGAAGCTTGAAGCTGAAGGTCTGTTTGATAAGGCTAAGAAAAAGCCTGTCCCTGAATTTCCGAAAACAGTAGGAATTGTGACAGCCGAAACAGGCGCCGCTATTCATGACATCATGCAGATAGCAGGCAGACGCGACCCTTATGTACAGCTTGTGCTTTATCCTGCCAAGGTTCAGGGTGAGGGCGCTGCGGAGAGCATAGTAAAGGGAATAGAACGGCTTGACAAATACGGTGTTGATACCATAATTGTTGGCCGTGGCGGTGGCTCTATGGAGGATTTGTGGTGCTTTAACGACGAGAGAGTGGCAAGGGCGATATTTGCCTGCAATACCCCTGTTATTTCCGCTGTAGGACACGAGGTCGACTTCACAATAAGTGATTTTGTGGCTGATTTGCGGGCGGCTACGCCGTCTGAAGCGGCAGAGTACGCTGTGCCTGACCTGGAAGGAGTGCTGGCTGAGCTTGACGCGACGGCGAATTTCTTAAGAGTGCATATGAACGGAAAGCTAAGGCTTACTCTTGATGCTCTTAAGAAGTACGAATTAGAGCTGATCAAAGACAGTCCTGCCCACAGACTTGATGTACTTAAGGAACGTCTTGATGAAAATGTTGAAAAGCTTAATGTCAGAATTTCACGGCGCTTAGGTGATTATGACAGACATTGTGAGAATTCCGAAAAGAAGCTTATTTCGGATATGAGGCTCATTTTCGAGAAGAAGAACAGACAATTCTTAGTGCTTACAGAGAAATTAAATGGTCTGTCACCGCTTGCGAGACTCACAAACGGATATTCTTATGTATCAGATGAGGAAGGAAAGAATATAAAGAGTCTCAAGGACATAGAAACCGGCCAAAATATCCGGGTAACCCTCGCGGATGGGGCATTTAAGGCTGAAGTTAAGGAAATAGAAAAAGCACAATAACGTAAAGAGAGAAAATTATGGCAGCAAAGAAACTTAGTGTGGAAGATTCCATGAAGAGGCTTGATGAGATTACGGCTGAGATGGAGAAAAGTGATGTTACCCTCGAGGAGTCCTTTAAGCTCTTTAATGAGGGCATGACTCTTGTGAAGAACACAAAGAAGGACCTTACAGACCTCGAAAAGCAGATTAAGGTCTTAAGCGAGGATTCTTCTAAGGAGACCGATGATGAATGAGGAATTTATCACCCGCCTGGGCCTCATTAAGGACGAGACGGAAAATATTATAGAATCCTATATGCCTGATCTGCGCGGTGATTATGGGATTATTTCCGAGGCGATGAATTACAGCTTCCGCTCAGGCGGTAAGCGGCTTCGTCCGATAATAATCAGAGAAACCTATTCTCTTTTCGGAGGCAGGAATGACGCAATTGTTTCGCCATTTGCGGCTGCGATAGAAATGATTCACACCTATTCTCTGATTCATGACGATCTGCCCGCCATGGACAATGACGATCTGAGACGCGGCAGGGCTACGAATCATAAGGTATATGGTGAGGCCATGGCTATTCTCGCGGGTGATGGTCTTCTTAATTACGCTTTTGAGACGGCTTCAAAGGCGTTTGATGCCTGCGAGGATATTTCCGATTACAGGAATGTCTCGAAAGCCATGAAGGCGCTTTCATCATTTCCCGGAATAAACGGTATGATTGGCGGTCAGGTAGTTGACCTTCTCGTAACGGAAGGAAAACTTCCGGGAACCGAAAGAGTCTTCAAGGAGATGGACCTTCTTAAGACGAGCGCTCTGATAGAGTGTTCATTTGTTATCGGAGCTTCACTTGCCGGCGCTTCCGAGACTGATATAGATACCATGAAGGAAGTCGGAGGACTAGTGGGTCTTGCCTTCCAGATTAGAGATGATATCCTTGATATAACCGGTGATGAAGCTAAATTAGGGAAGAGTACAGGCCAGGACGCAAAGAACGGCAAGCAGAACTTTGCTACCATGCTTGGCATTTCACGGGCTACGGATGAAGTAAAGAGGCTTTCCGATGAAGCGAGAACCAAGCTCTCTAAAATAACTTCAGTCCGCCCGGGCTATAGCGGATTTTTAAATGATTTGATATCGTATTTAACTGACAGGGAAAATTGAGATGTCATTACTTGATGAAATTAACAAAACTGGAGATGTGAAGAATATTCCCGAAGAAAAGCTTCCGGAGCTTGCTATGGAGATAAGAAAATATCTCCTTAAGGTTACGAGTAAAAATGGCGGGCATCTCGCAAGCAATTTAGGTTCTGTCGAGCTCACGATTATCCTCCACAGACTCCTTGATCTGCCTAAGGATAAAATCATATGGGATGTCGGTCACCAGGCCTATACCCATAAGATCCTTACGGGACGGAAGGAAGAGATGGAGACGCTTCGGAAGCTCGACGGTATTTCCGGCTTTCCTAAGCGTTATGAGAGCGACTGCGATGCCTTCGGAGCGGGGCATAGCTCCACTTCAATAGCTGCCGCCATGGGCTTTGTCGCTGCGAGAGACCTGAGAGGCAGCGATGAGAAGGTAGTCGCGGTTATCGGGGATGGAGCCCTGACGGGTGGCGAGGCCTTTGAAGCGCTTAATAATGCGGGTAAACTTGACAGCAACCTTATAATCATTTTAAATGATAACGAGAGGTCCATTTCAAGAAATGTCGGCGGAATGGCGGCATACCTTGACAACATCCGTACCAGCAAGAGCTATATCAAGCTTAAGGATGACCTTGAAAATGCCCTTACAGCGGTAGAACCATTTGGCACATATATTCTTGACCACATGAGGAGCGGCAAGGAAGCAATCAAATCCATGCTCGTGCCGGGAATGCTCTTTGAGGATATGGGACTCACCTACCTCGGCCCTGTGAACGGCCACGATTTTAAGAGTCTTGAACGGGCAATGAAGGCTGCCATGAGGGTAGATGGCGCTGTACTTATTCACGTTATTACCAAAAAAGGTAAGGGATATAAGCCTGCAGAGTGGCATCCGGCGAGATTCCACGGGGTTGATCCTTTTTATGTGAGAAATGGTGAGCCAAGAAAAGAGTCCTCGGGCGAGAGCTGTACCCATGCTTTTTCCGAGAAACTGATGGAGCTTGCCAAAAAGGATAAAAGGGTTGTGGCGATTACCGCTGCCATGCCTTTTGGAACAGGCCTTTATGACTTCAAAAATTTCTTCCCTGACAGGTTCTTTGATGTGGGAATCGCTGAGGAATACGCTGTAACCTTTGCGGCGGGAATGGCTGCCGACGGCATGATTCCTGTTGTGGCCATATATTCCACATTTTTACAGAGGGCCTATGACCAGATTCTTCACGATGTCTGTCTTCAGAACCTACACGTAGTCTTCGCTATAGACAGGGCGGGACTAGTGGGAGCGGATGGAGAAACCCACCAGGGAATTTACGATATCAGCTACCTCTCAACTATTCCGGGACTGACGATAATGAGTCCTAAGAATAAGGCTGAACTCCGTGATATGCTTGAATACGCGACCCTTAAGATGGATGGCCCCGTAGCGGTCCGCTACCCTAGAGGATGTGTTGAAACAGGCATGAGTGAGTATCATGAACCTGTTGATTTATATAAAAATGAGGTCATGATAAAGGGTGAAGGCTTAGCTGTTCTTGCCACAGGAGTTATGGTCCGTACAGGATATAACGTTGTAAAGAGGCTTCAAAAGGACGGCTTCAATCCTGTTCTTATAAATATAAGGTTCCTTGATAAAGTTGACAGCGAAGGCTTCGAAGTGCTTTCTATGGTCGCGGACCATGTGATGACCCTTGAGGAAAATATTTTCACGGGGAGCTATTCTGAGAGACTTATGGCGTATTCCGCCGGGACGGGCAAGAAGATCTCCTTTACACCTGTGACTTTGCCTGATAAATACGTCGAGCAGGGCACCGTAGAGGAACTGAGACAAAGATATGGCCTTGATGAGGAGAGTATCTATCAGAAGGCCCTAGCGTATTATAAAGAGAAAAATGCAAAATAAAGTAAAGAAAGAACGGCTCGATGTCCTTCTTACCGAGCTTGGCTACTTTGAATCCCGTGAGCGGGCGAAGCGGGCCATCATGGAAGGAATTGTTTTTGTAAATGATGAGCGTGAAGACAAGGCGGGCACGACATTTCCGGTTGACGCGAGGATAGAGGTCCGCGGCAGCAAGCTAAAATACGTGAGCCGGGGCGGCCTGAAGCTTGAGAAGGCTATAGTAAATTACGGACTTGATCTGACCGGAAAAATATGCATGGATATTGGCTCATCCACAGGCGGATTCACTGACTGTATGCTTCAGAACGGAGCCGTGAAGGTATACGCCATCGATTCCGGTACGAACCAGTTAGCCTATAAGCTTCGTGTAGATGACCGGGTTATCAGCATGGAGAACACCAACTTCCGTTATGTCACACCGGAGCAGATTCCTAATGAGATAGACTTCGCCTCTGTTGATGTGTCATTTATTTCACTGACGAAAATCCTTCCTGCGGCTCTACCCCTTCTCTCTGAAAGTGCCGAGATGGTCTGCCTGATTAAGCCTCAGTTTGAGGCGGGACGTGAGAAGGTAGGAAAGAAGGGCGTTGTCCGTGACCCCAAGGTACATGAGGAAGTGCTCGTAAATGTTATGACCTTCGCGGCTTCATGTAAGTTCCGCTTTAAGGCAGTCACATTTTCGCCAATAAAGGGGCCGGAGGGAAATATAGAATACCTTCTCTATATGGCAAAATCTGACAGCAAAATGAGTGAGGAAGAGCTTAGTTCATGGCTGAATAAAGTGTCTGAGCTTGTTAAGGAAGCACACGGGGAGCTTGATAAATGAAAAAATTCTGTCTTATCGCAAATGAACGTACCAGGGCGGCCGATGTAAATGTGCCGGAAATCCTTTCGTATATAAGTGGTCATGGCGGTGAATGCTACGAACTGCCAAACAGGCATGGAAACGAGCCCTCATCCACGGGTGAGAGCTTCATAGATATGGAAAAGCTCTTACCCGATACCGAGTGCGCTATAGTTCTCGGCGGCGATGGAACTATTCTTCAGTCAGCGAGGCAGCTTGCTGAGCGGGATATACCGATTCTTGCCATAAACCTGGGAACTTTTGGCTTTCTTGCCGATGGTGAGAAGGAGGATATGCATTCGGCTATCGACCATGTGCTTCATGAGGATTATAAGATAGAGCGCCGCCTTATGCTGGATGGCTCAGTGATTTCCGATGGCAGGGAAATTTATACCTCTAACGCCTTAAATGACATAGTTGTCGCGAGGTCGGGAATCGTGAGGGTCATTTCAACCACGGTTTACGTAGATAAGACGGAGTTTAACTCCTTTAAGGGTGATGGAATTATAGTTTCTACCCCTACCGGTTCTACCGGATACAACCTTTCGGCGGGAGGTCCGATACTTATGCCGGGAACGGCCTCATTCGCAATAACTCCTATATGCCCTCACAGTTTTAACCTTCATGGAATAATTGCCCCATGCCGGTCCGAGGTTACGATAGAGGTGGTGCAGAGCAAGAAGACCCAGAGCGAGGAGGCTATAGTTTCCTTTGACGGGAACAGGGGAATCAGGATAAATGCGGGTGCCAGAGTAAGGGTAAAGATGGCGAAGGAGACACTTTCCTTTATCAGAACGCCGGGATATGAGTTTTTAAATGTATTGCGCGAGAAGATTCATGGAGGTCGCATATGAAAAGTGAACGCCAGGAAAAAATTCTTGAAATCATCAGGGAAAATGACATCGCGACCCAGGAAGAGCTGCTTGACGTGCTTCGCTTGGAGGGCTATGAGGCGACTCAGGCGACCATTTCGCGAGATATCAGAGAGCTGAGACTTACGAAAATCGTCGATGGTGGCATTCAGAAGTACGCTGCCCCTGAGCAGGACCTGCATGACGTGAACGAGCGATATCTGAGAGTCCTTAGGGAAGGCTATGTGAGCGTTGACGGAGCGGGGAACATATTGATAATAAATACGGTTTCCGGTATGGCCATGGCTGTCGCCGCCGCTATTGACAGCATTGGAATTCCCGAGATAGCGGGAACTATTGCAGGGGATGACACCATTTTTTGCGCAATCCGCGACGTCGATAAGATGGAATATATGAAAAATCTCATAAGCAGCATGGTTTGACGCTTTGTTCACAAAGCGTCTCGGCGATTGTTCCGCTTATCTCAAAAAGTCTCTTTACAAAGCATGTGAAACGTGGTACAATAGAAACGTTTGACCGGCTTAATCAGAAACATTTATACAGTGAGGTTATAAAAATGTCAGGACATTCAAAATTCGCTAATATCAAGCACAAGAAGGAAAAGAACGACGCAGCGAAGGGTAAGGTATTCACAGTTATAGGCCGTGAGATTGCCGTTGCGGTAAAGGAAGGCGGCGCAGACCCTGCCAATAACAGCAGACTCAGGGATGCTATCGCCAAGGCTAAGGCTAACAACATGCCTAACGATACCATCGATCGCGGTATCAAGAAGGCAGCAGGCGACGCAAACAGCGTAAATTACGAGTCATGTACCTATGAGGGCTATGGCCCTTCAGGTACAGCCATCATAGTTCAGTGCCTTACAGACAACAAGAACCGTACAGCGGCGAACGTTCGTAACGCCTTTACCAAGGGCGGCGGAAATGTAGGTACACAGGGCTGTGTATCCTATATGTTCGATGAGAAGGGACAGATTATCGTTGATAAGGAAGAATACGAGGCTGATCCTGATGAGTTTATGATGACAGCTCTCGATGCAGGCGCGGATGATTTCAATGATAACGAAGATTCATTTGAGATTCTTACCGATCCCGCTAAGTTCTCAGAGGTTCGCGAGAACCTTGAGAAGGCCGGAGTTCCTATGGCTGAGGCTGATATCAAGATGATTCCTCAGAACTATGTAACCCTTACGGATGAAGGCGATATAGGAAGAATCGAGAGAATACTTGATCTTCTTGACGAAGATGATGATGTACAGGCTGTTTACCACAACTGGGATGACAGCAGTGTAGATGAAGATGATGAATAATAGTAAGAACGGCTGCTACAGCCGTTCTTTTTTTGCAGATAATTATAGGCGTGTCAAAAACTATGATATTTGGCACGCCCCTTCTTTTTTTACATCCATCTACTTTATCGGCATTATTACGCCAATCTTAACCCTTTGTGAAAATATTTTTCAAATCTTTACGTTTTCTTTTAAACTCCCTCAATATGCCAGCTTGAGAATGTAATGTCAATATTAACCAGATATTCTCAAATATCATAGTTTTTGACACACTTGAATGATACGAGAGGAATACATGCAATAATGACGATTAGCATTATAATCCCGTCATATAATCGCGGTAATCTCGCCTTGCAGAGGGCAAATGAACTATTGCCTTACCTGTCAGAGGACGTAGATCTATGGATTTTGAACAACGCAAGCACTGAATATGTTGATGACTATAATAGCCTGAGGAATATAGAAAATCCATATTTTCATTACATAGAAAATGAAAAAAATATCGGCGGAAATCCGAACTTCATGAAGGGATATTCCATTTGCGACGGCGATTACGGCCTGTTTACTTCAGACGAGGATGCCATAATAGGAGAGAATCTAATACATTATGTTCGTCTTCTGAAGGTTAACCCCGATGTGACGTTTATGAAGGCAAGGGGAAAGGGCTATAACTTTACTGATATGCAGGTTGCTGACGCAGGCATCGATGCTGTGAAGCTGACATTCCAAAGAAACAATTATCTCTCAGGTTCCATATATAACAGAAAGGTGCTTACGCCGGAGATTATAAAGATATATGATGAAGCCTACGGCACTGATAACATGGCCTACCATTATTATAACCATTTATTCTGGACAGACTTTTGTGCCCTGCGTGGTAAGTGTGTCTTCTGTAATATAGCCTTGATATTTGAAACTGAAGGTAACCATGCAGCGGAAGAGAAAAAGAGAATATTGACAGATGACATATATGTGAATAACCTCGAGTATACATCATATAAGTCAAGAATTAACCAGTTCTACGGCTTTGTCGATGAGATTTCAGACCTTGGTTGTGATGAGAACATTATCCAAGAAATGCTCCGGGAACTGATAGGAAAATATGGTATGCTCATTGGCTTTTTGAAGGATGAATATATCAGGAGAAATCTTGATTTTGGTGCCGTCAAAACTATGATGAGGCAGGACATGAAGGACTATATATATGCGTCGCCTATTGAGCTCAATGAAGGTGAGAAGTCATGGATTAACAGCTTAATAGACGCGGCCGCGGAAAGAATGTAAAAGCAATCCGGAATTGTGCAAGTTACTTCGGGTACAGTACAAGGAAAGATGAACATAGCTCACACAGGTGACTGTAAAGACAGCCATGGGCGAAGCTATGCCTTTGATAAATGTTTAATAGAGGAGAAATACGACATGAAATATTTACTTAGAAAATGCCCTGTCTGTGGTTGTGAGGGGGGGGCAAGTACTTAGGCATATAAATCTTAACACGCCGGGTAAGTGGCAGATACCTATAGAATATGATGTTGTTTCCTGTGATAAATGCGGTATGACTTTTGCTGATACACCTGTTACAGATGAGGCATTAGGTTGGTATTATCGGAACTGCAGTAAGTATGAAAATTATGCGCAGATTAATGGGGAGACTGCCGGTAAAGAAGATGAATTCTTTTACGATGTCATTTCAAAATACGCTAAGAAGAATATGCGTATACTTGATATGGGCTGCGCTACCGGCGGAAAACTGATAACACTAAAAAGCCATGGATTTAAAAACCTAACCGGCATAGAGATTGATACTAATTCGGTTCTGAATTTGAAGAAATATGCTATCGAAGGATATGCCGCAAGTATATTTGATGAGCCGGATAAGGATTTATTAGAAAAATATGACTTTGTATATTCTTCTATGGTCTTTGAGCATCTCCTTTATCCGAATAAGGCTGTAAAGAACCTTGTGAAATATTTAAAACCCGCAGGAACATTATTTTTGTTTGTACCTAATGCCCTTGGCTTTCCTATATATGACAGAGAAATTCCTAATTATTTTAATCAGGAACACATTAATTATTTCACGCCGAATAGCATAGATACATTGATGATGCTAAACGGATTTGAGAGATACAGCCCTGATGCCGATGCCAATATGGAAAGCCCGTCTATGGAATTGACTATATTCGCAGCGTATAGAAGGGTAAATGCAATTAGAATAAATTCAGAGCATCATGTTATAAGGGATATATCAGGTGAAAAAGCTGTTCTTAAGTATTTTTCTGAAATTAAGGATAAGGAAAAAAGAGAGCTGGAAATGGTAAGAAAAGCTGTTGATGAATCAGGCCAGATTGTTATCTGGGGCGCTGGTTCGTTAATGCGGCATATTTTATCTGAGGAGCCTGATATTATCCCGCATGTAAAATATTTTGTAGATAATGACTCTGTAAAACAAAGGATGGAGTTCTTCGGCAAAAAAGTTTATCCGATTAATAAAGTTAAAGAAAACCCGGAAGTTGATATTGTCATCTGCATTATGATTGCGCCGACTACAATAAAGGAACAGATTGATAAACTCGGAATAAATAATAAAATTATTAATCTTGCAGCTGAAGAATGGCGTTAATAGAAGTATAATTTGTTAATAATGGAGGAGTCTGATATGGATGGTATAGAAGACTATATTACTACCTGCCCAATTTGTAAGGGGGGGTCAAGACTGCGTTTTCACTAGACTTTGAGGATATTACAGGCATGTCCCACGATTATACGCAGAAGGAAGGTATATGCCCTAAATGTGGTCTTATATTTACCCAGAATCCATTTTCCGCTCATAAATTAGCAAATAGGTATAAGTCAGAATCAAAGTATGAGTATGATGAAAATATTACTGTTCCAGATGAAAAAAGTGAAGTAGCTATCAGGAGCAGACGGATAAGGAGTTTTATTGCTGACTCAGTTGGAGAAATTACAAATGGAGTTCTTGAAGTAGGGGCAGCCAGCGGTCAGAATTTAAGCCTGTATAAGTCTTGTGGTCCTTGCTATGGAGTAGAGCCATCTGCGCTGAATTGTACTAATGCTAAAAAGTTCTATGATGTTGATATGTTCTGTGGTACTTTTTCAGAGTTTGATTCAAGCAATCACGATAGAAAATATGAGTTGATATATCTCAGTATGATTCTTGAACACATCGTTAATCCCTTTGAATTCATTTGCAGGCTTAAAAAATATAACACGGAATACATGTTTATCGAAGTACCTACTATCGATATCAAGAATACTGATGAACCATTTGGCATGTTCTGTGAAGAACATGTAAACATTTTTACACTTGAAAGCCTGAATAACTTAATGAATGTTGCGGGATACGGGCTCGTAAACGCCAGGTTGGAACTTATGTTTCTTAATGGAAATACTGAACCCTATCCCGCAGGGTGGCCGGCCATTGATAGCGTATGGAAACTTGGAGGTAAGTCTTTGAATTACGTACCAACATACGATACAGCATTCCTTTTCGATAAGTATATATCTGAGAATAAAAAAGAGCTTTTAAAAGTCGCTTCTAATATCGATAAAATTCCTGATGATGTTAGAATAGCTGTATATGGAACAGGACACCATACATCTATGTTACTAAAAAACACATCTTTGGGAAAGAAGAATATTATCAAGTTTTACGATTCTGATTCACGCAAATATAAATACACCATGCACGGCAGAGAAATTACAGCTTTCTCCGTTGAAGATCTTGATGCTAATGATATTCAAGGTATAGTTATTGGTTCATATATCTTTGAAAAAAGTATTAGTGATATAATCAGGCAGGTAAGCGATATAAGAATATATAGGATATATGATAATCGCTAACAAACCCGGATTATAATTTAGGAGATGGTGAACGTAATATAGAAATTGTGCGATAATATGGCTCTCTCAAAGAGGGAGTCTGAGTTGCGGAACAAGATTCGATTAGGAGAAAACATCATGAATATAGTCGTTACAGGTGCTACCAGTATGGTCGGAGAGGCTGTTATTGAATCAGCCATATCCCATGGAGATCATGTACTGGCTATAGTAAGACATAATTCGAAGAAGCTTTACAGACTTCCGGATTCAAATCTTATCAGGATATACGAGGCGGATCTTGACGAGATGTCTAAAGTGAAGAATTTAAGCAAAAAATATGATTTATTTTTTCATTTCGGATGGGGAAATACGAATCGCGCATTCAGAGATGATCCGAGACTTCAGGAAGAGAACATAAAATATACTCTCGACGCAGTAGATCTTGCTCACAGATTAGGCTGTGAGAAATTTGTCTTAGCCGGATCACAGGCCGAATATGGATTAAAAAATGAACTTATTACGGAAGAAACCAGACCGGAGCCGATTGCAGCTTACGGTATGGCGAAGCTGTCTGCTGAGATGCTTAGCGGTAAGCTTTGTGAGAAATATGGGATGAAGCATATAGGACTTCGTATCTTCAGCGTATATGGTCCGTATGATAGTGATAGTACTTTGGTTTCTTATGCTGTGGATTCATTTTTAAAAGGGGAAAAAGCAGAGTTTTCAAAAGCTGCTAATATATGGAATTATATTTATTCCTCTGATGCCGGTGAGATGATTTATAGGCTTGGAAGCCCGGATGTTGATAGCGGTATTTATTGCGTAGCAGGAGAGAAGTCTACTGAGCTTAAAAATTATATTCTTCAAATCGTAGAATACTTTGATAAGGAAGTACTGTATTCATTCTCTGAGGAATCAAATTTTAAACCTGTAAATCTATGTGTGGACATGAGTAAAACTATAGGCGTAACCGGCTATAGGCCTGCGGTTTCGTTTAGAGACGGAATCAGAAATATTATTAAATATAGGAGCGCGAAATTATAAAGGTGGTAGATAAATGAAGGTTGTACTTTTAGCGGGCGGTCTTGGCACGCGGATATATGAGCAGTCTCAGTATATGCCAAAGCCGATGATTGAGATAGGCGGTAAGCCTATTATATGGCATATTATGAAAGAGTATTCATATTACGGATATAATGAATTCATCATATGCGCCGGATATAAGCAGGGCATGATAAAAGACTGGTTTGATGATTATTTTCTTCACAGCGCTGACGTGACATTCGATTTTTCTGAAGGTAAGAAAAATGTTGTGGTTCATGAGCACACGTGTGAGCCATGGAAGGTAACGATAGTTGATACAGGCAAGGATACCATGACAGGTGGACGTCTCAAACGTGTACAGAAGTATATGGGAAATGAGACATTTATGCTGACTTATGGTGATGGTGTCTGTGACGTGGATATTAATGACCTTGTGAAGTTCCATAAGAACCATAGAAAAATCGCGACGCTGACCGCTGTGCTGAGAGACGAAGACAAGGGAAAGCTCAATATAGCTGAGGATAACTCTGTGAGATCATTCCGCGAGAAGAGTACGGTTGACTCCGCTCCTATAAATGCGGGATATATGGTTCTTGAGCCTGCGATATTTAATTATATAGAAGGCGATAATACAATCCTCGAAAGAGAGCCTCTTGAAAGGCTCGCAAATGAAGGCGAGCTCATGAGCTACAGACATAAAGGATTCTGGCAGTGCATGGATAATATGCGTGAAATGGCAATTCTTCAGGAATTGTATGACAAAGGAAACGCACCATGGATTAAATGGAAGTAAAAAAAGCTGATTCTTACAATGTTAAAGGAGATTTTTTATGTTATGTGAAAGACAATTATTGATTGATATATTAAATAATAATGTACCTGATTTTACAGGAAAAAAAATATATATATGGGGAACGGGCAACACTGCTTTCCTGTACCAACAGGGATTAAAGCGCCTTAATGCTTCAAAAGAACTTTTAATTTCCGGTTATACTGATAGTAATCCTAAAATTTGGGGGGGCAACTGCTCCGGTTACCCTGTATATTCGCCTGAGGAACTGGCTTCTCAGGATGACGCAGTAGTATTAATTTGCACAATTAAGCCTGAAAATATCAGGCAGATTCGTGAGAAATGCGCTGCGTATAATTTAAAATCATATCTTATAGATGAAGTGATATTAAAACTTCATTGGCATGAAGTGATTCAGGTATATGATTTTCTGAATGATAATCGATCCAAGGAAATCTATTTTCATATGGTGATGTGTAGGCTGTTTGGCGAAAATCCTAATCCTGAGATGGTTGAGACAACACCATATTTTAGCGTACCGGAAGTTATGGCTAATGAAGGTAGCGGGTGCTTTGTAGATTGCGGCGGATTTAACGGTGATACAGTTGAACAGTATATATGGAAAAAAGATGGAGTGTTTGACAGTATTTTGGCGATTGAGCCTGATGCATATAATATCAGGGCTATGAACAGTAGATTCGACCGTTTGAAAAGGGAATGGAATCTTACTGATGAAAAGCTTTCTGTTCTGCATGCCGCAATTGGCGAGCATTCAGATGATATCTACGTGGAATCATACAGTACAAATAATGGGCTGGCGTCGAAAGTAGTAGAAGCTCCTGCCAAGGACACTGAGAGAGTGCATATTACTTCAATTGATGATTTATTTAAAGACCGTAAAGTCTCATTTATTAAGGCGGATATAGAAAGCTACGAATATAATATGCTTTTGGGAGCGGATGAAGTAATCAACCGTGACCATCCTGTAATGGCGATTTGTATATATCATAATGCTGTAGACTTCTATAGCATCCCACTATTGATCAGACAGATTGATTCAGGATATCAGTTTAAGATAAGGCAGCATTCGTATACACAGTCAGAAACAGTTCTTTATTGCTGGTAAGGTTAAGAGTGAGATGAGATGGTAAGAAATGGAAAGTAAAATAAGTACTTAATTCTCGCATTAAGAGGTATCATAATCCTTTATCGGAGAGGAGTTGTGGATTAAGGAGTAGAAGTATTCCTACCTCGAAATTAATCATTTTGTCCTTGACAATGCTTATTACTTGCCTTATAATACAGCTAGAGAGTGTTGCGACAAGCGGTTTGGCTCTGGTCAACAGGTTAATGGTTTAGATTTTATAAACTGTCACTGTGCCGAGTGGCGATTCTTTTTGGTACGTCGAACAATAACAGTAATGGTAAAAATACCAATATGAAATGTAATATTAGCTGTAAGCGCTTTGCGCTTACTTAGTCGTAGCCGACTCTCCCAAAGCTTCGCTTCGGGTCCCTCTCTACGACAACTCTCACCTCCTTTTGAGGAGGTATTGAGCCGAACCGCCTGCCGAATTGTGCAACACTCTCTGCCCATAAAGGACCTATCTATTTTACTATAATCCAAAGCATTAGTCAAGCAAAATATAGAGAATGTGAAAGAAAGCCAAGAGGCGTGTCTCTCTTTAGCGCCTTAAATAAAGTGATAGAAATAATGAAGTAAACTCCGGTATAATATTAACCGGAGTTTTTTTATTATTGAAAGGTTTATACTGTAAGGAGAAATTCATAGCTCATGGAAAATATAAGTCTTTTGGACTGTACTTTAAGAGATGGGGGTTATGTAAATGATTGGAATTTCGGCCATAATAAATTAATCGGCATTTACGAGCGTCTTTGCGATGCAGGGGTAGATATAGTTGAGATAGGATTTCTTGATGATAGAAGGCCATTTGATATCAACAGAAGTATTATGCCGGATACCGATTGCGTTGAAAAGATATACGGGACAGCAAGAAAAAAGGCTCCAATGACCATAGCAATGATTGACTATGGAACCTGCGATATTAAGAACCTTCAGAGAGCTGAAGACACTTATATAGATGGAATCCGTGTGATTTTTAAGGAACACCTCATGTATGACGCCATGAAGTTTGTTGCCCAGGTTAAAGCACTTGGCTAC
>Ga0256405_10001409_pt1 | contig 65659 bp, 66 predicted proteins | sample RumenRJG_02DNA_FD_189096 | JGI IMG/M metagenome (GOLD analysis project Ga0256405, IMG submission 189096) | Bovine rumen microbial communities from Lethbridge, Alberta, Canada - RJG_02 | ecosystem: Host-associated > Mammals > Digestive system > Stomach > Rumen | place: Canada: Alberta... | reverse complement strand
TGCAAGGGAACAACATCACCCCAACAATACTGAGCTACAACGAGTTCATCTCGTCAGCCGACATCTTCCCTATGGAATACTTTGACATCAAGGATCTGCACAAGGTTATCTACGGTGATGACGTATTCCAGAATCTTGCCATATCACGGGCCAACCTGAGGCTCCAGACCGAGGACCGGCTCCGGGGATGCATCAATTCACTTCGCCAGGTACTGCTTCTTTCCGAGAGCAACCCGAAGTACATCGCCAATGGTGTGCGTCATACCCAGGGGCTTTACAATGCTATCTTCCGTTCCATCCTGCGCCTTGTGGGAGAGGAAAAAATTGCATACACCTATGTGGAGAACCTTAAGGCTGCATCAGAATACATCGATTTCAATCCTCAGCCTTTCAAGGATATCTGCAGGATTGAAAAGGACACCCCTATAGAGAGTGTGGTGGTGGATCTGATTCTGGCCCTTGTGAATATTGTGGACTTTGTGGATAAGCTGAACATAAAATGAGAAAACTCTTCTTCCTTCTTTTAATCTTCCTCACCTTAAGCCTTTTTGCCGATGATGTTCCAGGCTATTCCAGCTATGTGAATGACTATGCCGTTGTGATAACAGAAAAGGACAAGGCCTCCATGGAAAGTGTCGCAAAGGAAGTTGAGGAAAAAACCGGTGCCCAGATTGCAGTGCTCACAGTAAAATCTATGGCTCCCTACACCTCTATTGATGACTTTTCTATGGCAGTGGCCGAGAAATGGAAGGTGGGAGAGAAAGGCAAGGATACTGGTATCATCATAGTTCTGGCCATGGAAGAAAGAAAGGTGCGTATCGAGGTGGGCTACGGCCTTGAGGGAATATTCAATGACGCCAAGGCGGGACGGATTCTGGACAATACCATAATCCCATACTTCCGGGGTGGAGACTTCAGCGCAGGACTGCGCCGGGGCGTGTTCAAGATTGCAGACACAATAGGCACAGAGATGGATGTGGAACTGGATGAGCGGGCAAAGATGCAGGACAACACCTTCACTGAACGGCTCTGCATGCTCATTTTCTTTATAATTTTTGTTTCAATTTTTTTAATGATGATACGCCGGATGAAAAACGCAAAACGCACAGGCCGCAGATACTACGGAAGCTCTTTCGGAGCAATGTACCCGGGCTATGGACATGGCAGGGGCAGCTTCGGAGGATTTTCTTCCAGGGGATGCGGCGGTTTCGGCGGTGGCTTTGGTGGCTTCGGCGGAGGCGGATTCGGAGGCGGCGGTGCTTCCAGAGGTTTTTAAGTAAGGAGATTGTATGAAAAACAAAGGCTTAATGACAGTTTTAATTATAGTGGCAGTTCTTGCTGTCATCTTCGGATGGTATATAAGTACCCGGAACAGCCTGGTGACACTGGACGAGCAGACCAGCGCCGCATGGTCAGAGATTGACAACCAGCTCCAGCGGCGTTCTGACCTGATCCCTAACCTGGTGAACACAGTGAAGGGTTATGCAAAGCACGAGAGCGATGTCTTCAACAATGTGGCAGAGGCACGGTCCAAGCTGGCTGGAGCTGCTACTGTAGAAGAGAAGGCTGATGGCTACAACCAGATGCAGAGCGCGCTGGGGCGGCTTCTGGCTATTGCAGAGAACTATCCGGAACTGAAGAGCAACACTAATTTCCAAGCTCTGCAGGATGAGCTGGCCGGCACCGAGAACCGCATCTCTGTAGCCCGGAAGCGGTACAATGATTCTGTACGGACATTCAACACCAAGATAAAGGTGTTCCCTTCCTCCATTGTGGCCGGCAACATGGGTTTTGAGAAAAAGTCCTATTTCGAGATTGCAGATTCAGCCCGGGCTGTACCTCAGGTTCAGTTCTAATTCTTAAGGCTCCAGGATACAGTTTTTCCTGCATAAAGGGGCACTATTCCGTCGATGACCGACGGGATGGTGCTCTTTTTTTGCACCAGCGTGATGCAGCCCGCTGCCGGCGCAATACCGTAGAAGGCAGGACCATACATCGACATGAAGTTCTCAAGCTTATCCAGCTGTCCATGCTCTTCGAAAAGCTGTGCCATAAGGGGCACTGCGAAAGGCGAAGAGTAGATGCCGCCGGCAGCGGTGCCCGCCTCCTTCTTTGTCTTGAGATGCGGCGCGCTGTCAGATCCGAAAAAGAACTTCTTGTCGCCGGAGAAAGCTGCCCGCCGCAGGGCCTCCCGGTCCTTGGGCCCTTTCACCACAGGTTTGCAGAAGGTATGGGGATTCATGTTCGCCCCGATAACATCATCCAGGGTAAGGAGCAGATGATGGGCTGTTATGGTTCCTGCCACCCGGTCCGGGAGGCCGGCTACAAAGTCAATGGAGCGGCGGTCCGATATATGCTCGAACACCATGCGTAAATCAGGATATGCTTTGGCGATGGCGGCAAACTCCTGGTGGTACTCATACTCCCGCTCCAGGCAGAAGGAGTCGGGCTTCTCGCAGTGTATGGAAAGTACCAGGCCCAGGTCACTCATAGCTCCCAGCGCATCCTTTATCTCGTGCCAGGATTTCACCCCATCCTCTGAATTGGTGGTGACACCTGCAGGATAAAGCTTGCCCAAGAGGGCTCCGGAGGAGGCCATGGTTTTGATTGCATCAGCACTCATCCCGGGGTAAAGCTTGAAGCTCATTATAGGCTTGAAACCATGGGCAAGGGAAAGGATCTCGTCCCTGTAAGCAATCAGACGTTCTGGAGTGTTTATGGCTGGAACAGTGTTTGGCATCACCACTCCCTGGGCAAACCAGAGCTCTGCATCCCGTACTGTGGTCTTCAGCATATCGCCCTGCCGCAGGTGCAGGTGCATGTCGGACGGCTTACGGATAGTAATCTCTTTTTCCATTTTCTTTCCCTTTTCTTTACTATAAGTTTAAAGTATAATATTTGCAAGGAGAGAATCATGGCCGGTAAAACTGTTCTTGTCGTCCTTCCTGTGGAGGAGCGGCACAAAAAGCTTTTGGAATCATCATATCCTGAAGGAAAGTTCATCTATTGCCAGAAGAATTATCAGGAATATCTAAGGGAGGCCCAGATCCTTATCGGTAATATCCCTTCCAAAGAGATACAGCTGGGGAAAAAGCTGGAGTTCATCCAGACCAACAACGCGGGAGTGGAAGAGTACACTGTCCCTGGCGTCATCCCCGGGAACGTGAAGTTCTGCTGTGCATCAGGCTGCTACGGCCTTGCCATCTCCGAGTATATGCTGGGCTGTGTCCTCTCCCTCATCAAGCACCTGAATGTATACCGTATCAACCAGCTGGACCACCAATGGAAAGATGCAGGTCATGTCACATCCATCTACGGAAGCAAGACTCTGGTCATCGGTCTGGGAGATATCGGATCCGAGTTCGGCCATAAGATGCACCTTTTGGGAAGCAAGGTTACAGGAATCCGCCGCCATACTGCAAACAAGCCCGACTGGCTTGAGGCAATCTATCCGCTTGAGAAGCTGGACGATATAATCGGTGACTTCGATATTGTGGCCCTCTCGATCCCTAACACAAAAGCAACTGCCCATCTTATCGACATGAACCGGCTCAGGAAGATGAAGAAAAGTGCAATCCTTGTAAATGTGGGACGTGGAAATGCGATTGTGACTGATGATCTGTGCAAAGCCCTGAATGAAGGGATTATCGCAGGTGCTGCCGTAGACGTGACAGACCCGGAGCCGCTGCCACCGGAGAACCCCCTTTGGGATGCCCCCAATATGATCATCACTCCCCATACTTCAGGACAGTACCATCTGCCCGAGACCTTTGAGCGGATAGTGCTTCTTGCCGCAGAGAACCTCAAAGCATATACCACCGGCCAGCCGTTGAAGAGCCTGGTGGATTTCAAGACTGGATACAGATCTTTTGAAGCGAGGAAAAACTGAAAATGAGCGCAACACGGGTGGCAAATTCCGAGACTACTATCTTTACTGTTGTGAACACCCTTGCGGCCCAGTACAATGCAGTGGGGCTAAGCCAGGGGGCGCCGGATTTCGACACTCCCCGGTGGGTTCTGGATATAATAAAAGAGGCCTTTGACGCAGGGAGGAACCAGTATGCACCCCTATCCGGTGTGCCGGAGTTCAGAAAGGCTATCAGCGATATTTACCGGACCAAGTATGGCCTTTCCTTTGACCCTAATACACAGATTACAGTGACCAGCGGTGCCACCGAGGCTATATTCGACAGCGTGATGGCTCTCTGCGACCCGGGAGATGAGCTTATTGCCTTTGAGCCTTTCTTTGACTCCTATGCCGGGAGCTGCAAGATGGCAGGCTGCACCATGAAGGCAGTGACATTGCATCTGCCCGATTTTTCATTTGACAGGAAGGAGCTGGAAGCAGCCATCACGCCCCGGACCAAAGCCATCATAATCAATAATCCCAACAATCCATCTGGAAAAGTGTTCACACTGGAAGAGCTGACAATTCTTTCCGAAGTTGCTAACAAATACAATCTGGTCATCATCAGCGACGAGGTGTACGAGAATCTGGTCTTCGACGGGCTCAGGCATATACCGACTGCATCTATCCCTGGTCTGGCAGACAGGACTATAACTATAAACTCCACAGCCAAGACCTTCTCTGCCACAGGCTGGAAGATAGGCTACATCTGCACCACACCGGCGTTAACTGCTGCGGTTCAGGCAGTGCATCAGTGGGTCACCTTCGCGGTGAATCATCCTATTCAGCTGGCCTTCTCCAAGATTCTCCCTATCTCGGCAGACTACTCCCGGGAGTTCTGTGCAGAGATGGAGAAACGGCGGGATTATCTCTTGGCAAGAGCTACCGAATGGGGCTTTGATCCGATCAAGCCGGAGGGCTCCTACTTCTTCATGGCCACCTTCGACCGTCTTTCAAAGAAAAGCGACATGGAATATATGGAAGAACTTATAAAGACCAAGAAAGTGGCCCTGATCCCGGCATCACCTTTCTATCTGAGTGCTGTTGATGAAGGACGCAGGCTGATGCGTTTCAATTTTGTTAAATCTATGGCTGCCCTTGAGCAGGCCGATAAAAATATGAGGTCACTATGAGCACACTGTTTATAAATGCCTGCATCAGGCCCCAATCCAGAACTCTGAAACTGGCAGAAGACCTTCTTTCAAAGCTTGAGAAAGAGACTGGGGAGTGTGCAGAAGTACTGAACCTGGCAGATGAGAACTTAAGACCACTTACTATTGCTGATATTGCAAAACGGGATAAAGCCCTTGCCGCAAATGATTTCAGCGACCAGTTTTTCCGGTATGCCAAACAGTTTGCCGATGCTGATATCATAGTAATGGCTGCTCCATACTGGGATCTTTCCTTTCCAGCTCTGGTAAAGCTTTACTTCGAGGCCACATCTGTATGTGGCATCACTTTCCGCTACACCCCCGAAGGTTACCCTAAGGGTTTGTGCAAGGCAAAGAAGTTCTACTATGTCACTACATCCGGCGGATATATCGGCGACTTTGATTTCGGCTTCCAGTATGCCAAGACATTGGTACAGCTGCTCTATGGCGTTCCCGAAGTTGAGTGCATCAGAAAAGAGGGTCTGGATATTAAATGACTTCTGATTTTGACATCTTTGCAGGCTGGACAGAAAAGGTCAAAACTCCTTGCTACATTATTGATACCGATATCCTCACAAAAAACCTGAAGGCTATAAAGGCAAAATCTGACAAAGCAGGGCTTTCTCTCCTGATGGCCATGAAAGGGTTTCCCCTGGTAAAGGCATTTCCTTTAATCAAGCCTTATGTAGAAGGCACCTCTGCCTCCGGGCTTTTTGAAGCAAAGCTTGGAAGTGGCCTGGGAAAAGAAGTGCATATCCACACTCCAGCCTACAAAGCAGAGGATGCCGAGGAGATTGCCTCAGTCTGTTCCCACATTGTCCTTAACTCTCCACAGCAGACTTCTATTTTCAGCCAGGTAGGGAATGCAAAGAATAAATTTGCCCTGCGGCTTAATCCAGAAATCAATGCAGTAAAAGAAGCTGTCTACAATCCCTGTGGCCGTTATTCCCGGTTCGGACTTACAAAAGAGGCTCTTTCTAAAGTTGAGCCAGATATTATGGCTCGTATCTCTGGCTTCCATATCCATGCCCTATGCGGAAATTCTTCCAAAGATTTCAACAATCTCCTTTCTGCCGGGATAGAAAAGTTCTCTGGCTATTTTCCCTATGTCTCCTGGATAAACTTAGGGGGAGGGCAGGCCCTGACCGAGGATGATTTCAATTTTTCAGATTTTCAGGAGAATCTGGATATCCTCCACACAAAATATCATTTGAAAACCTATATTGAACCCTGTGAATATCTGGTTATGGAATCAGGCTTCCTGGTGGTTACAGTGCTGGATATCGTGCACAATGGGAAAGATATAGCTATTCTCGACACATCACTTTCCTGTCATGCCCTTGATGTACTTAAAAACTATTATCAGCTTCCTGTGGTCTATCCAGAAAAAGGACATGCTGACCATAAGGCATACAGCTATCTGCTTGCAGGTAACAGCTGTCTTTCTGGAGATGTATTCGGTGAATACAACTTCTCTGCACCACTTAAAATTGGCGATAAGATAATCTTCGGCGACATGGGATCCTATTCCTTTGCGCAAGTAAACTATTTCAATGGAATCAACTTCCCAGATATCCTTTTCTACAGTAGAATGTCTGGAATAAAGCCTATTAAAAGCTATACTTACACGGAGTATGAAAAATTATATGACTGATTATGAAATTGAGATGGAACTGGATGAGGCAGAAAAAGAATACCGGGAGCATCCTCCTGTAAACCTTTCCTACTGGAATGCCGGTTCTGAATATAAAGAAAAAATTAAAAAGATTCTCAAGCTCGAGGGTGAACAGGATATCTTTGACTATCATTATTATTTTCCGGAAGACATAAAAGAAAAAATAGCACAAAAGCTGGGATTTCCTGCCGAAGACTGCAAAAAGGCTTTCTTCCATGCCCTTTCACAGAGTACCCTTTCTATTGCTGTGATTACGGTGCTTCTTTCAAAAATGAAGGTAAAACTTGGAATTGTTGCCCCTGTTTATTTTTCAGTTCTAGACTGCTGCGATGACTTAAAAGTTCCCTACAGAATTTTTGACGGCTTTCTGCCAGACCTGAAGGAGACATTTGACGAAAATGTGTTATTGAAGTCTGACTGCGGAGCCTTCTGGTTTACATCGCCGGTCAATTCCTGCAGCATTCATTTCAGTCAGAAAGTAAAAGACACTATTCAAAAACTTCTTGATGCTGAAAAAATTGTGATTCTGGACGAATCTCTGACTGTAAACAGCAAGGAGCTGACTCGGACATTCGGCGTACAGGAAAATCTGATTTACATCTACAGTCCCCACAAGAGCCTTGGTCTCCAGGGAATAAAATTCTCTGCTCTTATAGCGCACAAAAAATATTACGACGAGATCAACAGCCTGAATGACAGTTTCGGCGGATCCCTCAATTATTCATGCCAGCAGGGGATATCTCATTTTACCTCACAGAACTTCGATGAATGTCTGTCTGTTTACAATCAATTCTGGCGGGATAATCTTTCTGCTGTCAGAAAAATTTTAGCTTCCTACAGTTTTGTATCTGTTCCCCAGGATATTTTCGGCCATTACGCCATAATCTTTGTGGACGGCACAATTGATGACAGAGCTTTTGTTGATGCTATGAAGAACCTGATGAAAGAGAAGGGCTACTTTGTCTATCCTGGCAGCATGCAGGGCTTTGGCTCAAAACAGCGTTTCTGTTTCCGCATAAACCTGCTTCTGGACAAGAAAGATCTGGAACAGGGACTTAGAGCTGTTCTTGATTATTTTAAGGACTACTTGGGAGCGGCCAGATGATTCCATTTTTACAACGGTTCTCAGAAGTGGCTGCAAAGTATCCGGAGCGTGCAGCAGCTGTTGACCGTGACGGTGAGCGGACAACCACATATGCCCAGCTCAACGACTATTCAAGCCGTATTGCTTCCTACTTGAAAACACTGGGGATTCAGAAAGAAGAGATAGTTGCCATCAAGCTTGATAAGTCCATGGAATATGTGGCGGTGGAGCTGGGGGTAATGAAATGCGGCTGTGCCTTTGTGCCAATTTCCGATGCAATGGGTCAGGAGCGCATAGAGCATGTGCTTAAAGACTCAGGTGCCAGCTTTGTATTTGACAGCACCCACTGGGATAAAGCCATGGGCTGCAAACCTCTTCCAGAAGCAGAGTGGGCAGACAGTGACGAGCACGACCTTGCCTTTATCATCTACACTTCCGGCAGCACAGGAATGCCCAAGGGTGTTGTGGAAGAATATGGAGCATACCGCTTTATGGCAAAGGGTACTGCCAAGGAAGTGCTGGAACCCTATAATACTCCGGATGAGGCAATCCGCTTTGCAAATGTTGCCCCTGTGACATTCTCTGCCTTTACCATTATCGCTGTATGCATGGTCTGTGAAGCCTGGACCAATTATTTTGTCTCTGATGCAGTTGTTAAAAATCCTCTGCTATATATGCAGTTCTTAAAAGATCATAGGATTGATGCCATGTTCCTGACTGCATCGCTGGTTAAGCCCCTTTCCGACAACGAGAACCTTTCACCTAAAGCAATCATGCTTTCTTCCGAAAGGGTAAGCGACGTATACAGCTCAAGATTCGCTGTACTGAACCTCTACTGCAATTCAGAACTTATGTCCACTGCCTGCAATTTTGTTATCGACAAGCCATATTCAAACACACCGATAGGTGCAGGCTGTTCCTATACAGACATGGTGCTCCTGGATGATGGTGTTCTTTCTGAGAAAGAAGGGGAGATCTGTCTCTATCTGCCATATTTCCGCGGCTACCTTAACCAGAAAGAAGAGAATGATAAAGCCTTCATCGACATAGGCGGTAAAAAATTCTTCCGCACCAGGGACTTTGCCCGCCGTGGAAAGGACGGACTTCTGTATGTGCTGGGCCGGGCTGACGAAATGGTCAAGATCAACGGGAACCGGGTGGAGCCTGCCGAGGTGGAGGCCGCCCTTAAAAAAGTGCTGGGAACTAAGGTTGTAGCGGTAAAGGCATTTGAGAACAATGGCAAGTATTACCTCTGCGCTTATTACCAGAAAGAGGAATCTGTTCCTGAAGATAAAATCCGTGAATCTCTAAAGCCGATGCTGCCTGACTACATGATACCGTCGTATTATGTCCATTTTGAGAAAATGCCCCTGAACACAAACGGTAAGATAGACAAAAAATCCCTGACACCACCAGCTTTTGACAAGAACCATGCCGAATATGCACCACCTGTGACAGAGACACAGAAAATCCTCTGTACAGCAGCAGAGAAAATCCTGAGTGATTTTTTCGAGGTGGGGAAAATCGGTATTGATGATGATCTTATACTGCTGGGCGGTGACAGTATATGCGCCATGAACCTCCTAGTGGAGTGCAAGACCCTTCCTCTGTCCGTTCCCCTGATCTTTGAGAAGCGGACCATCCGCGCCATCGCAGAGGCGGTAGAGGCACTAAAGGCCCAGAATTCCCCCGCCGTTCAGGGAGAAAACCGGCTGACAAAAGCGCCCCTCAATGACATACAGCTTTATATGCTGCGCTGCGACCTTGAATTCCCGGGAACTGTGATGTACAACATCACATATAAGATCATACTTCAAGACAATCTGGATTTAAGCCAGTTCGCCGGTACTGTCAGAAATGTCCTTTCTGCCCATCCTGCCCTTTTGAGCGTCATTGAGAAAGAGGGCGGCACATACTATCTGCGCTACGAGCCCAGCTTTGACAGGAAAATTCCGGTGGAGACCATGAGCTGGGATGAGTTTTTAGGGGTGGAAAAACACTTCATAAGACCTTTCAAACTTGACGGAAGCCCACTTTTCCGCACCCGGATTATCAGAACACCGGAGCAGAGCGTTTTTCTTTTTGATGTGTATCATGTCATAGCAGATGGAAATTCCATGGAAATTCTTATGGATGATATTGCACGGAGTCTGCGGGGCAGCACCCCTGCTGAAGACTTTACCTTCCAGGCACTGCAGAAAGAGGAAGATTTTAAGAATACCGAAACTTATTCCCAAGACAAGGCATATTTTAAGAACCGCTACGACAAGGACGGCTGGCACACCCGGCCACAGCCCGACTATGACAACACCAAGGAGAATATCCTTGACAGTATTACCGGCAACTTTAAGTTCTCCAAGGAGCGTGTTGCCAACCTCTGCCGGAACTATGGGCTTGGAAAGAATGAATTCTATACTGTGGCGGCCGCCCTTGCAATTGCTAAGTATAACAATGCTCAGAATGTCATGCTATCCTGGGTATGGAACGGCAGGGAAGAAGCAGCGGAACAGCGTTCCATAGGACTTTTTTACAAAGACTTTCCTATTGCCTTTACTATTGACGATAAAACAAAACTGAAAGACCTGCTTTTGCAGGCAAAGGAACAGACCCTGGAAAGCATTGCCCATGGAAGCCTTTCCTATTTCGACAGAATAGGTCTTTACCAGGGGCATGAAGTGCTCTGCCTTCTGTATCAGGGCGATATGTACGCTGACTACAAATACAGCAGTTTTATGCAGAGTGCAGATTCTATGGAGACTGATGAGTTCCCCAGTGCCTGCGGCAATTCGCCTGAGCTTGAGATACTTGACAGCAGAACCGAATTCGGGTTTATTCTTGATTATAACGCCGCCCAATATAAGAAGGAAAGCATGGAAAAGTTCCTGCGTCTTTTTGCTTCTTCTTGTGAAATGCTTTTAAGGGAAAACGATGAGTAAGAATACGACATTCTTAAAAAGAAAATTTTTCTCGCTTCTGATACCAGGAACAATAAGCATGATTGTAGTCACACTGCTGCTGCTTTCCGATTCTGTGATTGCCGGTCTTACACTGGGTGAAGATGCGGTTGCTGCAATCAGCCTTGTTACCCCAGCCTACAGCCTTGCGGCATTTTTTGGGGGCTTGCTTTCAGTCGGCGTGCCGATTCTATACTCAAAGGCAATGGGCGAGTTCAAGAAAGAAAATGCAAACAGCTATTTTGCCCTAGGCTTTACTTCAGCTATTGCGATAGGAATTATTCTATCTGCCACCTTCTTTTTGTTCGGCGACTACCACTTGCGTTCCTATAATGCTTCCGAAGCAGTATTCAATTATGCACATACATATTTTTTCTGGTATAAACTTACCATCCTGATAAGTACATTGAACATGCTCATCTCAGAGATGGTGCTGGCAGACGGTGACGAGTCTCTGAGCCTTGCCTCAAGTTTAGTGCAGGTAGTGGGAAATATCGTACTTTCTATCATCCTCTCCCGTTTTTTCGGTATGGCAGGAATCGCCTTCGGCTCCTTTGCAGGAACAGCTGCTGCTCTAATCATCGCATTCTTTCATTTTTTCAAGAAGGCCAACTCTCTTATAATTGGTTTTTACTTTTCCTTCAAAGATCTTCTTTCCGTTGTAAAATACAGCGCAATCGATGCCGGATCCTACCTTTTCCTTGCCTTGTTTGCTGTTGGAATAGAGCATTTCATCATAGTCACCTTCGGTTCTGACATGCTGATTCTCGCCTCTATATTCCTGCTTGTAAAAGAATTCCAGCTGATCTTTGACGGCATTGGAGAAGCCATCACCCCGATCATAAATATTTACCTTGGAGAAGAATCTTGTCCGGCAATCCGTAAATGTTACCGGCTTGCAAAAAAGACAGCAATTATAGAAGGGCTGGTTGTTACACTGATCTTGATTGCATTCTCACCTGTCATCGTAAAAATCTACGGCATTACAAGCCCGGATCTTTTGGGCTTTGCCGACAAGGGTGCAAAAATCATCGCACTGGGGCTGGTTCATGTAAGCCTTCTGTATCTGCTAACCTCATACTACCTTATAATCGACCGGATTTTGCTGGGTTTTGTTATCTGCGGTTTTCGTGATGTGATTGTTTCTCTGCCTCTGTGTATACTGCTTGGAAAGATTTTCGGCGTGTATGGAATGTTTGCAGGTGCGGCTCTGGCTCCAATTGCAGCCTATTATCTTTCGCTTCTGTTTGTGCGTGTCAAATATGGCATAGAAAATACACCGCTTCTGCTTGCTGACCGGGAGAAAACCTTGAAAGCTGTTTTCTATGAGTTCACCATCACACCGGAAGCAATCATCGCTGTGCAGAAAAACGTGGGTGATTTCCTCAGGGCAAACAATGTGGACAAAAAGCTGATATCGAAAACCGAGCTGCTGATTGAAGAGCTCTATATGCTGGTATATGAGCGGAACGATAAAAAGCCTACTGTCTGTGCAGAGTGCACAGCCCTGATCCGGGACGACGGCATTCAGATCATTGAGAAAGATGATGGTGCTTTGTTTGACCTGACAGACGAGGATTCCCTGCCCAGTTCCCTGGGCGCCTTTGTAGTGGCAAGCTATATGGAGAAAATGAAGGGAAACAAGATGTATCTTACCACCATGAGCTACAACCGCAACACCTTCAGGATAAGGTAGATAAAATGGAAACAAGGTTCAGAAAGAAATCACAGATCATAGATATCGGAATGACAGCTGTGGCAGCAGTGCTCTCAGTGGGCATCATGCTATATGGAATCAGCCATTTCGGCCTGGGCGAGGCATGGCCCGAACTGGTGCTTAATCTGTGCTATATAGCCTGTCTGGTGATGATGGCAATGTACTTATTCAACCGGCTGGACAGCCAGCGTTTCAACTACTGGAGCTCGGTATCCGTAGGTATAACAGTGCTCCTGCGGGATATCCTCTTTCCACCGCCGCTGGAAAGTTACCCGCTTCAGTTAATCTGCATTACGCTATCGGTGCTGCTCCTCCTTATGCTCACTTTCTTCTATGCCCGCAAGGACTGGAAGAGTTACACCAAGCGCAACCTGTGGCTTCTTTTCATCATTGACACAGCAATTGCAGGACTTTATAACTATGTCATCTACCTCAATCCAATCAATGAATATACCAACTATATGCTTACAGAAATCTGGATCCGCCCTACACTTATCTACGGGCTGGTAGCCTGCTTTGTATCAGAAAAATAACCCCGGCTTTCCACCGGGGCTTATTTTATTTCTCATCCTCGTAATCAATCAGTTCTGCCACACCTGGATTCTCTTTGTACCTTATGACATTGAGCATGAAGATGTTCAGCTTGTTGATGATGTTCGGCGGCAGCTGGTTGCCATCAATCTCGATGGAGATAGCGGGATACTTGTTCTGCCGTGCATATGGCATGTACAGGCCTTCGATTACACGGCCGATAAGACAGGCGAAGGGCGAGATGTTCACAACGCCGGAGTAACCTTCCTCCATAGCTGTAGCTGCGGCGCCGCTGGAGATTGAAATCTCGGAGTTAAGCTCGTAGCTTACAAACTTAAGGGTGTTGGCCATGATCTTCTTCATATCGTGAGGTGACTTCGGAATAAGTCCACATGGCTCAAGGGCCTGGCGGATCTTCTCTTCGGTGCTCTCTTTCCATGCCTCTGCCAGCTTAAGAATCAGCAGCTTCTTGGTGTTCTCGCTGAAGATCTTCTTATACCATGGGAAAACTGTCCGCTCCCGCTTGAGGAAGTACTCCTGCACAAAGTCGGTGTAATGGATCCATTCACCTATGCCTGAAACCTTTGCTATGATGCCCTTGTCGGCACAGGACTTGATTATCTCATCAACTGCATAGTCGTCACGGCGGACATAAATCTCACCTACAACAAGCACCTTAGGACACTTCTCGGGATCTTTCTTCAGAGGAATCTTCTTTACCCGGTCAGCAAATACCTTGAGGGCAGGAACTATGTTCTTCCAGCTCTTCTTTGCCTCTTCAAGAACATATTTCACACCTTCGTTGACCTCGCTCATGGCATAAGCTCTGTCCACTGCACAGGTCCTCAGTGTTGTCTGGATATCCTTCAGGTAGTCGGCGGCGCAGAGTGCCCACCACATAATCTTGGAGAAGCCTGCACCAAGCTCTGAATAAGAGTGGTCTGCGCTCAGAGTGAATACAACCACGTTCTCAAGCCGCAGGTCCCGGAACAGGTTCTGGTAGAAGACAAAGTACTGTCCGGTACGGCATGGTCCGGTGGTTATCGGAACGAAGATCATGTATGTGGTGCTCTTGTCATACTTGTCTGATGCGAAGTACTCAAGCATTGAGCCTAAGAGCAGCAGGGATGGAACACACTCCTTTCCTGATGCATGGTTCCGGGCAAACCGCAGTGTCCGGGGTGTCGGAATAGGAACTGCCTCGGCATTGAAGCCCAGGGACTGGGCTGTGGCAGCCATGGATCTGGCCGAGATATCTCCCATGTTGGAGAGGAGAATCTTAACCTTCTTGTTGCCCCGGATCGCAATATCCTCTCCTGTATGCTCGTTATGAAGATGAGGCTCGCTCTTGCCGTCGTTCACAAACCGGAGGCCATTGTCGTAGCGCTCCTCGTCCTTTCCGCTGTACTTCAGGCGGTAGCCCTCGATAATGTCCAGGAAGGCCTCAACACGGGTATCCACACCTGCATCTGCAGAGTGGGAATCCAGTTCCAGCACGAGGAAGGGCTTGGTTCCCATAATCCACTTAAGATAATGGAGCATGAAGGAGTCCGGTGCACAGGAGAAGTTGCTGACCCAGGTGACAAAGATATTCGGGTTGTCCTTCATGTTGAAGGCTGTGTGCATATCCTTCTGGCCGTAGTACCAGTACATATTCGGGAATATCTTCTTGTCGCCGATAGGAAGAATGTCGAACGGAATTACTGTGTTGCCACGGGATGTGAACTTCCGTGGGATACCGATGTTTGCCTCTTTCGCAAATGCATTGTATGGCCGACCCAGAAGCGCGATAACAGGCTGCGCTTGAGTCTTTGCATATTCCAGCGCTTCCTCCCCCAGCTTGAATGCTGCCTCCTGGTATTCGTTCTGCTTCTTCAGTGCCACATTGAAGGCCTCTCTAGCCTCGGCAGCAGTGAATCCCAACTTCTCTCCCAGCTGGATAAAGAACTCTATGGCCTTGTCCAGTCCAGTCCTGAAGCTTACTACAGGTGAAAGGATCTTCTCCTCGGGGATCTCCGGGAAAGCCTTTCTGATGTAGTATGGCAGGCTCTGGGTGATAGGACAGAAGTTTGCGTGTATGTCACTCTCGTGGCTGGGCATGTCCCGGTAATGAGGCAGGAAGATGTAGTCTGTATGCTTGTCCAGGATATCCTGAACCGCACCATGGGCAATCTCTGCAGGGAAGCAGTAGGTGGACTCAACCCTGGCAACACCGGAGTGGGGCACCTTGTCAGAAAGTACAGTCTTTATTCCCAGCTGGTGGAAATACCAGGAGTAGAACGGATAGAGTGTATAGACAGAGAATGCCTTAGGAATACCTACAGTGTAGTCCCTCTTCTTCACAAAACTGGCCTCGTCCGGAGCAAAGGTCTTGAACATAAGGTCATTGCGCTCATCCACAAAGTTCCTGATCTTGGACTCGTCGAACAGCTTCTTCTTACGGGAGTTGGTGTACTTGGAGCACCGGCCGCCGAACATATATTTGTTGCCGTTTACCTTGAGGATACGGATTGGACACTGGTTCTCGCAGGATTTACACTTGAACTCGCTCTCATAGATGATCTCGGTCTCAAGGATCTTGTCGATATCAAAGGTAGCCTTGGAGATAAGACCCTCCTTGAACTTCTGCTTTGCCAGAAGACCTACTCCGAAGCAGCCCATGAGCTCAGGATCTGGCGGCACCAGAATCTCCTTGCCCAGAAGGAGGGCGAATGCCAGCGGGATAGCCTTGTTCTTGGCAACTCCGCCCTGGAGGAATATCTTGTTGCCCACAGTCCTGTTCCCGACAACTCTGTTAAGGTAGTTGGAGACGATGGAGGTGACGATTCCTGCAGTGATGTCGGCCCTTGTAGCACCCTGCTGGATAGCCTTGCGGATATCTGAGTTGATGAAGGCAGAGCAGTGCTCGCCGAACTTAAGGGGATTCTCTGCCTCAAGGGCAATGTCCCCGATCTCCCATGCATGGGCAATGTTAAGGTCTCCGGAGGCAGATTCCTCAAGGAAGGATCCTGTACCTGCGGAGCAGGCTTCGTTCATGGCATAGTCGATAGGCACCTTGTTCTTGAGGAGCACATATTTTGCATCCTGACCGCCGATCTCAAAGATAGTGTCCACATCGTTGGAGAAGTATGTGGTTCCCTCTGTGTGAGCGATAATCTCATTGTATACGGCCGGTGTCTCCAGGAACACTCCCAGAATCTCACGGGATGAGCCTGTGGTTGATGCCAGTGTTATATTGATCTTGCCGTCACCGATATCGGCTTTGACCTGCTTCTTTATCTCTTGGAGGCACTGCTTGAGAGCCTTAACCGGGTCGCCATGGGTACGGCCATAGAAGGATGCGGTTATCTCGTCTGTCTCCATGTCGATAAGGCAGGCTTTGGTGGTTGTGGAACCGCCGTCCACGCCCAGTATGTATTCTCTGCCTGCAACTGTCCTGCCATGCTTTGCAGGGAAGTAGGTGACCTTGGAAAGCTGAGTCTTAAGGCTCTCAAGGTGGGTGAAGCTTACCTTGTTCTTTGTGATGAGCTTGCTTGGCTCCGGCATAGGACTTCCATCTTTTTCTGCCAGATATGCTGCACCAAGTGCCTCAAAGTAAGATGCTTCCTCCGGGATGATAAATTCGATATCAGGAGCCTTCTCCTTGATGAACCGGATGATATGACGGTTTCTGGTGATTCCACCCACAAGGATGACCTTGCCTTTGCTTATTCTTGCCTTCTTGAGGAAGTCGATGACCTTCACAGCCATCACATTGCTGAGGGAAAGTACTATATCCTCTTTTGTAGCCTCCCCCTTGTTGAGCCTGTGGGTGCAGTCGCTCTTCATGAATACAGAGCACCGGGTTGAAAGCTCAAGTATGCGGGCTGTGTCTGGAACCCCGTTCACATCCTCAAGCTTCATGTCCATACGGGCCAGCTGCTGCTTGAAGAATTCTCCGGTTCCAGAGGCACATTTGCTTCCGGAGAAGTTATTTATGATTCTTCCCTCATCATTGAGGGTGTAGACTACAAGATCCTCGCCTCCCAGGGAGACGATTGCATCTGCCTTGAGCTTAAGCTCCTTCAGGGCCTCTTCGATACATAGAGGCTCCACAGTCTTGTTGACAGAGAAGAGAAAACGTCCCTCTGTTCCGGTTGCCAGTGCTTTCGCATCTTTTTCAATGGGATGAGCTGATAATATTTTTTCTGCCGCATCGTGGAAGTTGCCCTCGTGGGGAATGCTTTCTGCCCACAGGAGCTTACCGTCTGCAACGCAAGCTATCTTCAAGCTGGAAGAACCAATATTGATTCCTACGCTTTGCATTGAGAACTCCTTATATAGGTATTAGCCTATCTTTTATATTATACTTTTATTATTGTTTAATAGCAAGTAACATTTACCGCCGGTAGAGAGCCTTGGTTGCAAACTCAGCATCGCTGGTGGAATGGAAGCCCAGCTTCCTCAGTCCGTCGGCATCACCGGGAGATGGCACATGGGTCATGTGGATCTCGCACCCCTCCAGCTCCTTAAGTTTCTTAAGGGCAGAAGCTGCTGTCGGATTTATGGCGGCAGCCAGGGCAAAGGCTATCAATGTCTCCTCCAGATTCAGGCTTACAGATGCACTCTTAAGGACATCTTCCTTGAAATCTGCCAAAGATTTGAGGATAGTGCTTGGAAGAAGCTCCACCTCGTCAGGAATGCCAGCCAACTTCTTGGTGGCAGAGAGGACAACACTGGATGCGGCGTGGAGAAGCGGTGAGTTATGGCCTGTCACAATAGTGCCGTCCGGCAGTTCAATGGCAGCGCCGCTGTAGATACCACGGTTTCCCTTGTTCCGTTCTTTTGCAATCTGGGCAGCTTCCCGGGCAGGAACTACAGTGCTCCGGTCCTCCTGCCTGAGCCCCATGTCATTCATAATAAGCTCCACACGCTGCAGTGTGTCGGCAGTACATAAGCCAAGGGCCTGCTCGCAGGCATACCTGAAGTAACGGCGGATAACCTCCTGCTCCCCTGCTCTGCGTACAACATCGTCGTCAACAATAGCGTTTCCAGCCTGGTTCACTCCCATGTCTGTAGGAGATTTATATACTGATGGGGCATTGGTGATCTTCTCGATGATCCGCTGGACAATAGGGAATGCTTCGATATCCCGGTTGTAGTTGACTGTCTTGATATTGTAGGCCTCAAGGTGGAAGTGATCTATCATATTCACATCCTTGAGTTCCGCAGTAGCAGCCTCATAGGCCCTATTCACAGGGTGGTTAAGAGGAATGTTCCAGATAGGGAAGGTCTCGAACTTGGCATAGGCAGCCTTGACCCCACGCTTCTGCTCGTGGTACATCTGTGAAAGGCAGGTGGCCAGCTTACCGCTTCCTGGGCCGGGGCCGGTCACTACAACGATAGGTTTCTCGGTCTCGATATATGGGTTGGCTCCATAGCCCTGCTCGCTTACAATCAGATCAACATCAGTGGGGTAACCCTTTGTGAACTTGTGTGTATAAACCTTCATACCCCGGCTTTCCATGGTGGTCCTGAATGCATCGGCTGACGGCTGTCCGTCGTACCTGGTTATTACAATTGCTTTTACAGAGATTCCCCATGCTCTGAAATCATCGATAGTCTTCATGACATCAGAGTCATAGGTGATGCCGAAATCGGCCCGCACTTTTTTCTTTTCGATGTCGGGAGCAGAGATGCACATGATGACATCCACAGAGTCTTTCATCTTGGCCAGAAGGTGCATCTTTACATTGGGGTCAAAACCGGGCAGAACCCGGGCGGCATGGAGGTCAAACAGGATTTTGCCGCCGAATTCCAAGTAGAGCTTGTCGCTGTTGCAATCCTTTATCCTGGCAAGAATTGTCTCGCTCTGAAGCTTAAGATATAGGTCGTTGTCAAAGCCTTTTTTGAACATAGTTCCCCCGTCCCTCCCAAAGTCAATTATAGAAATAAGGGGCCTTTTTTTTCAAGGGGAAAATAGTGTTTTGAGATTATTTTCAAGATAATTTTTTACTGTTTCGGGAGTTACATTTTTTACCCCGGCGGCAAAGACATACAGCTCCTCTAAAGTCTCCCGGTAACCTGGTGATGGGGCTTCGGTAAAATCAGACTCAAGGAAGAGCCGCTCAAGAGGAATCAGCCCAAGTACTTCGGCCTGTTTTTCTATCCTTTGTACAGAGGTCGAGAAAGAGAACCAGGTGTTCCGCCTTAAAAGAGTTTTTGCTGTCTCCAGGGAGCCGGAGTAGGAGTGCATCAGAATAGGGAGATCATCCGGCACTTCCGAGAGGATTTCCATAAAAGCTCCCCAGGCATGGACACAGTGGACGGCAACAGGCACCTTATACTGCTGGGCCAGCCAGAGATGGAAGGCGAAAAAGCCTTTCTGATCCTCGAAATCTGGGTTTCTGTCTGTTTTATCAAGGCCTGTCTCACCTATTCCGAACCTGATACCAGAAGCTTTTTTCTCCTTTACAAACTGCCCCAACGCCATGAGTTCAATTTTTGAACAACTTTTCGCATGCCATGGGTGGATGCCGTAGAACGGGATGATATTAGGACTTGCCGGTATGCGTTTCCAGTCTTCAGCAGTCACAGAGTTCCAGAGTGCGGTAATATCAGAGTCATCTGGAGCAATGTGGGTGTGGGCATCAATCAGCATAGGTAAATAGTACACCCTGTCGCTTTCATATTGCAAGAATATATGATACATTAAACACAGGAGGGGGACAGATGGAAGACTACACCGGCAAGAAAATCACCATAATGGGACTGGGACTCAACGGAGGAGGGATGGCGGCAGCCAAGTTCTTCGCTTCCAAGGGGGCCAAGGTGACAGTCACAGACCTCCGCTCTGCCCAGATACTTAAGCCTTCCATGGATATGCTCTCCGATTACGACATCCGTTATGTGCTTGAGAAGCACGAGATGTCTGACTTTGAGAACGCCGACATTGTAATCAAGAACCCTGCTGTTCCACTTACCTCTCCATATCTTGCAAAAGCAAAAAGGATAGAGACCGACATCTCCATATTCCTTTCCGAGTTCAAGGGTGATGTCATAGCAGTCACTGGAAGCAAGGGAAAATCCACCACTGTATCTGCCATCTACCATGGCATGAAAAAGCTTAAAGAGGATACGTTCCTGGGAGGTAACATCACTATCTCCCCCCTCTCCTTCCTTGAGGAGCTTACCGACAAGTCACTGGTGATCCTGGAGCTCTCCTCCTGGCAGCTGGCTGATATCAGGGGAAAAGGACTTCTGAAACCAGTGGTATCGGTGATCACAAACATAATGCATGAGCACCAGAACCGGTATAATTCAGTACAGGAATATGCGGATGACAAAAAGGTGATCTACCAGAGCCAGACCAAGAATCAGTACACCCTCTGCAATTTTGATGACGATTACGGCAAGCAGTTCTTTGACGAGACCCCAGCCCATCCAATCTGGTTCTCCAGTTCTGACATGGGCAAGGATGAGCAGATATGGCTCGACGGCAAGAGAGGCTACATAAAGCTTAATGGTAAAACCGAGCAGATTCTGCCGGAAAAGCTTCTGATTCCGGGAGAACACAATCGCAGAAATATGCTGATTGCGGCAGCCACCATGTATCTTTACGGTTTCAAAGGTACCGAAATAATGAATGCTCTGGCTGACTTCAGAGGAATTCCTCACCGGCTTGAGTTTGTACGGGAATTCAACGGAAGGAAGTTCTACAACGATACCACAGCCACCATTCCACAGGCCTGCCTTGCCGCAGTTAAAAGCTTTGAGACGCCGGTTGTGCTTATCGCCGGAGGCACAGACAAGAACCTGATGTTCGACCTGCTTCCTGAGATTGCAAGGGCAGCCAAGAAGATGTACCTCCTTAGGGGAAGCGCCACCGACAAGATGATTGCCGAGCTTGATGCCCACGGATGCCGGTACAACGGCCCATACAGCACACTGGCAGAAGCTCTTGATGCAGCTTACAAAGGTTCAGAGAAGGGCGACGTGGTACTTTTCTCTCCAGGTGCCACTTCCTTCGAGCTTTTCAAGAATGAGTTTGACCGGGGTAATTCCTTTAAGGAACTGGTTTTACAAATAAAATGAAAAAATTTTCTCAAAAATTGAAGCAAAACGACATTTTTTTGTGTATCTCAAGTATCATGAAAAAATCTTTGATACTTGTCTTTGCCATAGTAATTATCTCATGGACCAAGTGCAGTCCCCTGCCTGAGCCAAGGGAGCCCCGCTCCATCCATATAATGTCCTTCAATGTGGAGAATATGTTCGACGGCACCGAGCAGGGATCGGAGTATCCTAAGTTCAACCCCAAGAACGGCAACTGGACCGAGAAGGACTACATGGGCAAGCTCCGTCAGATAAGCCGTGTGGCCATGGATGCAACCAGTGACGGACCTGATATCATCGGATTCCAGGAGATTGAGAACAAGGGAATCCTCACCGAGCTTACAAAGGGATACCTTAAGGATTACGGCTACAAATACATAGCAATATCAGAGAACAGAAACTCAGCGATTCAGTCTGCTTTCATCAGCAAGTATCCTTTCAACTATGTGAAATACCATGCTCCCCAGGCTGATTCCGGCCATGATCTTCGGCAGATTGTGGAAGTCTCCTTCGATATCCACGGACAGGAACTTATTATCTTGAACAACCACTGGAAATCGAAGGTGGGAAAGAACACCGAACCCAAGAGGCTGTGCGCTGCAGATGTGGTCTCTGCCCGCCTGAAGGCGATTTACGACGAGAATCCCAAGGCCGAGGTTCTTCTGCTGGGTGACTTCAACGAATGTGCCGATGAGTATGAGCGGGAAGGGAAAGGTGTTGTGCGGGCCATAATGCCTGCCCAGGTGAATCTTCCTTCAAGATTCCAGTACCTGCGGATAACCGGAGATGCCCAGAACAAGAATCAGAAATATCTCTTCTCCCCTTGGCAATGGGACAAGAACAAGGAGCCGGGCAGCTATATCTACCGGGGTCGCTGGGAGACTATAGACAACTTCTTCCTGGGATCAAACCTCACCGACAGCAAGGGCTTCTATTTTGCAGGGTTCCAGACAGTGAAGACCCAGTGGAACACCAGCAAGAAGGATCATCCGCGCCCTTATGACAAGGCCAGCGGAGAAGGATGCAGCGACCACTTCCCGATTCTGCTTGAGCTTAATCTTAAAAAATAATTAGTTCATTCCAATTATGAAAAGAAGATGACGGATAATCTTCGGCAGGATATCCCTTATGAGAGCTGTGTCTGCATCTGTCCCTGACATAAGATCTCCCATATTGGGAGGAAGTGTTCCAAAGATCTGCATAAGCTCATCTGAAGAATATTGCCTATGCTGTAAAGGGGGAATATGCTTGGCCAGCTGTTCCGAGGGATAGAACCGGCAGGGTTTCCACACCAGGTCCCCGGACTTTGACCTTACACCGCTGGCTCCAAAGAGACGGCATATGAAAGCCCGCCCTCCATAGATGGAGCAGTGGTACGGGGAATCAGGGTTGAAGAACTGGCAGCGATCTGCGGCATAAAAAGGAAATTTTTCCTCTGCCACACTATAAGCTATCACCGGCTGATGCTCTAAAAGCCATGCTCCCATATACAGTGCTTCCGACACCATGAGATCCGGCTCAAAATGGGAACAGCAGTCGCCGCAGCCCTGGGGACACAGGAAGCCTGATTTCTCATACCACTCCTTCTGCTCCTGTGCAATCCGCTCATAGGCAGCTTCTATCTCTGTAAGAATCTGGTACTCTGATGTCCCTTCCAGCTTTTTGAGTATTGTGGGTATTTCTGACATAATTCACCTAACGGAGAACGCTGGAGAGATTGCTTAAAATACCGGCTGCAACCTCCGGCTTGTTCATGGAGTATACATGGATATGGGTGATGCCGTTGGCAATAAGGTCGATGATCTGGCCGGCAGCATAGACGATTCCGGCCTGCTTCATGGCAGGCGGGTTGTCACCGAACTTATCCACTATGGCCCGGAACCGTTGGGGCACGTGGGTGCCGGAGAGAGCCACGCTTCTCTCCAGCTGCCGGGCGTTGGTTATAGGCATTATTCCAGCCAGCACCGGTACAGTGATTCCCTTCTCCCGAATGCGGTAGAGGAAGTTGTAGAGAATGTTGTTGTCAAAGAACATCTGGGTGGTGAGGAAGTCACAGCCTGCATCCACTTTCTCCCTGAGATGGATGATGTCATCCTCCTTATGCCTGCATTCGATATGTCCCTCAGGATAGCAGGCACCGCCGATGCACAGGTCTGACTGCTCCTTTATGTCACGGATAAGGTCAGATGCATATTTGTAATCGGTCCCGACAACACCGTCCTGGGGAATGTCGCCCCGGAGTGCCATTATGTTCTCGATGCCCAGTGCCTTTATCTGGCCCACCATCTCCCGGACATAGCTTTTGGATGAGGCCACGCAGGTAAAATGGGGCAGCACTGTCACACCATATTTATGCTGCAGGTTGGAGGCAATCTCCAGTGTCATCTTGCTGGTGGAGCCCCCGGCACCATAGGTCACGCTCATGAAGTCAGGCTTAAGGGAGGCAATCTGCTCTGTCGCCTTCTCCACCGCCTCAAGACCGTCTGCCTTCTTAGGAGGGAACACCTCGAAGGAGATAGTCACTTTATCCTGCTGCAAGATATCTTTAATTTTCATCAGAAAATAATTCCTTCATCTTTTTGATACTTTGAGATAACTGTGGCAAGGTCAAACTTCTTCTCGTAGAACCCCTTGCCTGTTATTATGCCGCCGATGCGTCCTGCACACCGGGGGTTACCTGTTATATCGGCAAAATCCTTCTCACAGCTTATACCCCCGGAGACTGTCACCGGAATACCGGCCACCTCTGCCACTGCAAGGGTGCGCTCTGTATCTGGTCCCGACAGGGTGCCGTCTTTTACAATATTGGTGTAGATGATGGAGCACATGCCGCACTCAGCAGCCTTTTTAGCAAGATCCACATCCAGGAGACTGGAACCCTGCTGCCAGCCAGATACCTTCACCTCGCCGTCCAGGGCATCGATTCCAGCTATGAACTTCTTGCCGAACAGGGCTGTCCACCGGGCACCGCACTCCGGATCCTTCGCAAACACCGTACCCAGGATAAGCCGGTCTATGCCGATATCCACAATCTCTTTCACATCCTCTTCCGTGCGGATACCGCCCCCAAGCTCAAGGAGGGCATCAACATCGCGGCAGATCCTGGCAATCACACAGCGGTTATTTGCTCCACCACGGGCCGCATCCAGATCCACCAGGTGGATCCGCTTTGCACCGGCAGCCACAAAACCCTTGGCCATAGAGACCGGGTCGTCGCTGTAAACTGTAACTTTGCTGTAATCGCCCTTATAGAGGCGGACACACTTTCCGTCCAAAAGGTCTATTGCTGGAATAACTAACATTATGCGTTTACTTTATACCTTTTTATCTTCTTTGTGGAAGACTCCTCAAAAGGCTGGTCCACTACCCGGACCCGGGCAATCTTCATGTAGCTTGCCAGCTGCCGGTTCACGTTGTTCACAATCTCCTCAAGCTTCTTCTGGATACCATCGGGGTCGCCGGTGCTGCGCATATCCTCGGAAGGATAGATCAGGGCCTCGATCATCTCCCCGGCAGCCTCTTTCTTCTTACCATCGATATAGAAGCCGCGGACAAGAATCTGCTCAATCTCAGGGTAGAGCTGGAACCTGTCCTCGATCTCCTCCGGGAATACATTCTTGCCACCGGAAGTGACAATGATATTTTTCTTGCGTCCGGTCAGATAGAGGAAATTCTCCTTGTCCAGATACCCCATGTCGCCAGTGTAGAAATAGCCGCCTAAGTCCATGACTGCATCTGTTGCTGATGGATTCCTGTAGTAGCCCTGCATGACCGTGGGCCCCTTGAGGGCAATCTCGCCCCGGCCATCTTTATCAGGATTTATTATTTTCACATTGATTTCGGGAAGTACCAGACCTACCGACTTGACCTTGAAGTGATAGATTGGGTTCAGTGTCACAATCGGGGATGTCTCGGTGAGGCCATAGCCCTGCACAAAATCCAGACCCAGCTGGTTGAACATACGGAATGTGGAGGCTGGAAGAGGTCCGCCGCCGCTTATGCAGATACGGATGCTGGAAAGATTGGCCTTGTCCAGAATCATCTTGCCGAACAGCTTCTTGCCCACCTTTATTCCGCATTTCTTAAGGATTCCGCTTATGAACATGAGGAACCGCACTATGCCGTAGAGCACGATTCCCTTTTCCCTGACCCCTTTCATGATGTTGGCGATCAGCTTGTTGAAGAGCATGGGGACACCTAGGAAAATAGTTATCTGACCATCCTTAAGGTCTTTGAGCATCTCCTTGACCACAAGTCGCTTTGCAAAGACAACCTCGGCACTCTGGGCAATTCCCACAACCAGTACAGAGAGCATGGTATATGCGTGATGGACAGGAAGAAGGGCATAGAATACATCGGTATGATAGATCTGCATGTTCATCTGGGCCAGGAAGCAGTCGTTGACCAGGTTTGAGTTGGAGAGCATGACTCCCTTTGGAATTCCCGTGGTTCCAGATGTGTAGAGGATTGCCACCAGGTCGTTGACTTCCCGCGGCACCGGCTTTTCCAGCGGTGCGTTCTCAAGAGCCAGAACATAGTTGTCCTTTCCAGGATCCAGGGAATAATAAGGAGCATCTGCGGGAAGCAAGGTTTTGACTACATCATATTTCTCTTTATCCACCAGGGCAGCCACAGGCTCGCTGAACTCTATAAGATTCTTAAGCTCATCCTCGTGGAGGGTATAATCCAGAGGAACAATGATTGCACCGGCAGTTGCGATGGCATAGTAGGCAACAGCCCATTCAGGCCGGTTCTTTCCTGTCAGGATCACACGGTCTCCAGGCTTCACCCCTTTCTCCACCAACGAGGCAGCCAGTGTCAGAATCTTATCCCGGGCCTCCCGGAAGGTGAGGACAAATTTGTCCGGGTTGTAGGTGGTAAGACACTTTTTGTCCGGATACCGGGCAGCAGCTATCTGGAAGATTTCTGCCAGGGTAGGGATATCTCCGTTGAACAGTTTTCCCTTGAAAGGTTCCAAGAAATGAAAGGTTCTGTGTGGATACATGTGGGCTCCTATGTTTCTATTTTAAGATATAAATATTAAATGCGCAAGAAAAAAGAAATCTTGACTAATCGGACCGAAGAAAGGACAATACTCTTATGGGGAAAGATGAGAGAGTTCTGATAATAGGTGCAGGTCCTGCCGGGCTGTTCTGCGCATACCGCCTTATAGAGGCCGGTATTCCTGTGCTTTTGACAGACAGGATGACCTCCCCGGGAAGAAAGTTCCTTCTGGCCGGGGCCAGCGGGGGACTCAACTGCACCCACCGAGGAACCCCTGAAGAGCTTTCCCTGAAATATTACGGCAACGAAGCTCTTTTTAAAGGACTTTTGACTGGTTTCTCCCCATCTGACCTGACGAACTGGTATAAAATCATGGGTTCCGACACCTTCACAGGCAACGGAGGCAAGATTTTTGCCAAGTCGGGAGCTCCGGAAGTCCTGAAACATTGGCTTGAATTCCTTAACGCCTCACCTCTTTTTGAGTTCAGAGGGAGCTGCGAGTTCACAGGTTTCGGTGACAGACCAGGTCTGTTTATGTTCCGCCAGGGCGGACAGGCTCTGGAGCTTGAGGCTGATTACGCTGTTTTCGCCCTGGGTGGCGGCAGCCGTCCCGAGACCGGCTCCAACGGAGCCTGGGTAAATGCATTCCAGGCTGCCGGCATCCAGGTTGCTCCCCTCCGGGCTGCCAATTGCGGGATCCAGGTGCCCTGGTCCCAGCATCTGCGCCAGCGGATAGCGGAGGCAGAGGGCAAGGGTACGGCCTCCCGCGCAGGGGCGACCAGCCTTGACATAGCCCTCGCCTGCAATGGCAGCCCCAGCACCGGCGAGGTGGTGCTGACCGGCTACGGTCTGGAGGGGAGCGGGGTTTATTCCATAGGGTATTACATCCGACAGGAGTTGGAGAAAAACGGACGCTGCACTATAGGGGTGGATCTTCTCCCTGGCCTGTCTGCCCGGCAGCTGGAGCGCCGCCTTGAAAAACCAAGAGGCAAGAACTCCCTCTCCAACTATGCCCGGAAAGCCCTGGGCTTAAGCGGCCTCCCTTTTGTCCTTTTCAAGGAGCTCCAGCCGGAGGGTGACCTTTCAAGGATCAAAAACCTGAACCTCACTGTAACCGGGCTGCGTCCTCTGGAAGAGGCTATCTCCTCTGCCGGCGGCGTGTGCATCTCGGAGCTGGATGAGAACTTAATGCTTAAATCAAGGCCTGGATGCTTTGTAGCGGGGGAGATGGCAGACTGGGAGGCTCCCACCGGGGGCTATCTTCTTCAGGGGTGCTTCTCCACAGCATATAGGGCATCGGAAAAAATTATAGATTTATTATCCTGATGGTTGTATACTGAAAAAGATGAAAGGATTCAAATGCTTCTTTCTTTTCCTGTTCCTCATTGCCGCTGCTTTATCTGCTCAGCAGAGCAACCGGTCGCTGAGCCTCATCACCGTGTATCCCGGAGATGCCATCTACTCGGCCTTCGGTCACACCGCCTTCCGCTATGTGGATCAGGAGAAAGGGATAGACCGGCTTTACAACTATGGCACCTTTGACTTCAGAGATCCTGAATTTGTTCCAAAGTTTGTCCACGGACAGCTGGACTACTTCCTGGGGGTAGTTTATTTCAAGCAGGAATTCAAGAACTATACCCTTCTGGAGAACAGGACTGTAATTGAGCAGAAGCTGAACCTGACCCCCGACGAAATAACAAAGGTGATTTTTTTCCTGACAGAGAACGCCCTGCCTGAGAACCGCTTCTATAAATATGACTTCATCAAGGACAACTGCTCCACCCGGATTCATTCTGTACTGGAGAAAACCCTGGGAAGCGACATCATGTATGACCAGTCGGTGATTGCAAAGATCGGGGAAAAAAGTTACCGGGATTATATAAGATACCACCTGAAGAAATCTCCATGGTTCGATGCTGGAATCCAGCTGGTGCTGGGAATGCCTCTTGACCAGCAGGTGCTCCCATCGGGCAGTTTCTTTCTCCCTGCCCTGGTATACCACATTATAGCAGGCAGCACTTTAAGTGACGGCAGACCGCTGGTTTCCAGCGATGAGGTTCTTTACAGGTCAACGGCTGACCTGATAAATGACCTATTATTTGACCCTTTAAATGACCCGATAAAAATCAGTCCGCCCCTTTTCCTTGCTCTCCTTCTGCTGGCTGTTGAAGTGGCGCTCATATACCTGAGCTGCTTCAGAAAAATGGGCTGGGCAAAAAAGAGCCTGAGCTGCTATGAATACTCTCTGGTGCTCTTGAACTTCTTATTCGGACTCCTGGTCTTCTACCTGTGGTTCATATCTGACCACACCGCCACCAAATGGAATCTGAATCTGCTGTGGTGTTCACCTTTATCCCTGATTTTCCTGGTCACATTCTTCCTGAAAAATCATAATGCGATAAAATATTTTTCTGCTTTCATGGCAGCCATGAGTGTGATATTCCTGCTTGTCCTGCTGGTGGGACTCCAGGCTACATGCGGAGCCCTTATCCCCCTTCCGGTCCTTTATATCATACTGTTCGGAAGAAGATTATTCATCAGTCTTTCCTGATGCGGAAACTGCCGTTGCCATTTTCATCACATTTGATGTTATAGATAGTTATACCAGATTTTCCAGTCTTGGAATGAACATCTGTCATACTGGTGTAGTAATTTGTATTAGGCCCTGTGTCATAGGCTCCACCGGAAGAATCCCCTGAAACAACACATCCCATAGAGATACATACTGCAGCCAGAGCCACAGCTGTTGCAGCACACAACTTTCTCCGCCCTGCATACCATAACACAAGAAGAGTTATGACAACTCCGGATCCGATAACTGTATCAATGAACACAGGGAGTAATGGGATGTCTGCTCTGATGGCGCTGTCATCCGGACCTACAGAAGCCAGAGTACTGCTTCTGAAAAGTGCAGTAGTGGTAAACCAATAATCTTGCGAACTGCCGCGCCACAGATTACCCAGACCGTTTACCTTATAGTTTGATGCCTTTGCCTCGACAATCATGGAGCCATGAGTCCGCCAGGTACCACTGTTAATATTATTATTGTTCCACCTGCTGCTTTTAAGAATTCCATTATGAAGCTGAGTGATAAGAAGTCCACTCTCGGGAACAGCCATACCGTTGCCTGTCATGTTCTTAGCTTTCCCCTCAAGGGTAAGATACTGATTTTCGCCTAGATCTACCCGATACAATTTTGCTGTGGGGTTATTAATATTTTCAAAAGTATACCCTTTGTCTTCCCCTGATTTTGGAGTTATATCTGTTTCGGTAATCCAGCCAAGCCTTGCCCGTTCCCAGCCCAGCATAGGAGCCGGATCTGATCCGGCTGGAGTCGATGAGTTGTTATTGCCAAGAGATCCCCAGGAGCCTGAGGCCATAAGACTCCAAGCCCCTTCCCCCGCTGTAGAGGCAAAAACGCCAGTATCATAGGTGTCTGGAAGCCCCAGAATATGACCGAACTCATGGCAGAACACTCCGACAGTAGACTCATAGTTAGTTATATTATATTCCGGTACAATAATATAATTATCAAATGTTTTTCCATCGATAGTCACGGGGTTTACCTTTGGCTCTCGTCCTTTATCCCGCTCTATAGACATAGAAGACTTATGGGACCAGATACACTTGTCACTGACACCGCCCTGCTCCTCTCCTGGTCCGGAGTGAATTACGATGACACAGCAGGGATCCACCCCATCAACATCCGCAGCAGTCAGCTTTTTCAACATTTCCTCAACAAATGTTGCCGGATAGGAATCAGATCTACCACCTGTGGGTACCCCATAGTAATCATATTTTTCTTTTGAAGTATATTTTGACTCATTCAGAATTTTAAAGGAGATATTGAATGCCCCCAGTGACTGCTGCTGATAAAATTCAGACATAGTAAGACCGGTACCATCCTGCAATAAATCATAATAGTAATCGGCGTCATGAACCTTCGCAAATGGGATAGTTGCTCCCTTATCTGAAGTACCTGGAATTATTGCATTAAAGCCATATCCGTCAAATGAGGCTAAGATAACCAGTATCTTTTTTGTCTCCAATGATATACTGCTTGATTTTGCCGCACTGCTTTTAGTGGCCGAACGCAGTAACATAGGAGTTTCTTCCGATGCCTCTATTGTCTCTATCTCACGGATACTGCCGTCGTGCTTAAGCCCGGAGCCCGGCATAGGAGGCATGGCATAAAGAGCTGAGACTAAGAATAAAAGCAGGATAGGGAGAAGAAGCTTTTTCACTTTTTAACAGGCTCCTCTGGAACAAAATCAAAAACTTTGATTCTATAGTTGTAATCATTAATACCCAGCGCAGCCTTTGCCTTGGGATTATAGATCCGGACCAAGCTGGTTATATATCCGTATGTCTCATCATATTTGGCAATATAGAGCATAGGGGCATTTCTTTTATTTTTTCTTACCAGCTTCTTGGTTGAATTATGCAGCTCGTCAATTGTATACTGCTTGACTCCGGCAAGATCTGTCATAGGGGATTCATCCCGCAGGCAGCTGACTACTTTTTTATCCACCACCTTAAGCTCAAAGAGGGAATCGGGTCTGTTACCTGCCGCATACACCACTTTTATGGAATAAGAGGTTATATCGTGCCCTTTCCATTTTATGATGTTATCGGTCAGGGTCTTGGTATCGCTTCTTCCCAGTTCTCTTGCCCCGCTGCCGAAACAGAAGGCTGCAACTGCGAAAATAAGGATGAAGACAAGAACAGTTTTTCTCATCATTTCTTTCCCTCTAGTCTTTCCACTTCTTCCTTGATCACTTTCCGGTACTCCGGATTCTCATATGCATAGCGGATTATGGCGCTGAGATATCCGGCAGGAGTTCCGGTATCAAGCCGTTCCCCTTCTATTACCGCACATACAACTTTCTTCTGATCCATCAGTTTCTTAAGGGCATACACATGGAAATATTCACCAGGGTTGCCAGATGCACAGTGCTTTTCCCAGCCCTCCTCAAGGAAAGGGAAGATGTCCGGTGTAAACAGATAGCGGCCTATGGAAGCCTCCTGGCTGGGCTCTGTGCCGGGTGCCGGTTTTTCAACTATATCAACAACATGGGAATTGTCAGAATCCAACTTTAAAATTCCATACCGCTCAAGATGAGGGGGGTTATGAAGTGCAGACATTACGCTGCAGCCTGTCTCCTCATACTTTTTTATAAGCTGAGCGGCCAAAGGTATATCGCCCATATGAAGGTCGTCGGGATAAGCCACAACAAAAGGCTCGTTTCCCACAAAAGCCTTGACCTGCAGCAGGGCATGTCCTGTCCCCTTCATCTCGGCCTGACGGCGGAAGAAGATATCTGCCTCGGGAGGTGCGATCTTTGCAAGCTTTCCGGCATTTCCTTCCCGCATGAACACTTCCTCAAGCTCGCTCTCCCGGTCGAAGTAATCGTCCAGTGCTTTCTTGCGGCGGGAAGTAAGTATAAGAATCTCTTTTATTCCTGACTGAATGAATTCCGAGACAATAAAATCAATGGCAGGACGGTCGATTATAGGAAGCATCTCCTTGGGGACTGTCTTGGTCACCGGCAGGAACCGGGTGCCGTAGCCGGCTGCGATAATTACACCTTTCATATATAAAATATATAAAATAAATCGATAAATAATCAAGACTTGCAGAAAATATTGCAAGTCATTATATTATAAGTGATGGAAGAGAAACTGGGCGCCGAAATCTTTGATGTGGATCACACAATCACAAAGAATATCACATCCCTGAGCTATCTTCTGCTCCTTATAAAGCGGAAGGTGTTCTCCATAACCATACTCCGGCACATTCCCTATATATGCATGAACTACAAGTTCGGCCACATGGCAGACAAGCACTTTGACCGTCACTTCGACGAGATGGTGGGGGTGGAGAAGTCATTCCTGGACGACCTGGCTGTGGAAAACTTCAACAACATGATGAAGAAAGAGAAGGTGTACGGGGATGCAAAGCGCTACATCGACCACCTCAAGAGCAACAACAAAAAGATTATTCTGGCCACATCTTCCATGGAGACTATCATAAAACCTCTGGCCGACTACCTTGGAGTTGATGCCATCATAGCAACCAAGTTTGCATTCAAGGATGGCAGATGTCTGGGACGCTTCGAGGGAAAGCCTGCATTCCGGGAAGAGAAAAGAAGAAAAGTCCTTGACTACATCAAGGAGAACAATATTGATCTTTCATTGTCATCGTTCTATTCCGACAGTATCCACGATTACCCCATGTTCATGGAGGTGGGGAACCCTGTGGCTGTGAACCCGGACTTAAGGCTGACACTGTGTGCCAAGAAGCACGGCTGGCCTATTCTTAAATTCAGATAGAATAGGTGAAACTGAAATCCACAGCATTCTCAAGAGTAAGGAAATCTATGAGGGGAAGTTTTATCCAGATGCTGTTCCCTTTGAAAGTGCCCTTGTCGGATGAAAGCACTTTTCCCGAAGTCTTGATATTCAGCTGTACAAAGGAATTTTCCAGAATCTTCTGTGCAGACTCTCCTTTCTCAAGGTAGTCCTCAAACACATATTCCAGAAGCTCCACATACTCCTTGCCGGAGTAAGGCTTGTCCACCTGAGGGGCAAGGCCTGAGAGAATCGGGTTGTCGCTTATCTCAAAGACTTCGTCCAGAGCCTTGTAGTTGTCCCGGCCTATATGGAAAGAGACTTTGCGCACCTTGCCAGAATCGGAGATTCGTATGAATGGCACATATTTGTCCGGCAGCAGTTTGGTGTAGTTCTCTGTCTTAAGGATAAGAATAAGCTTTGAAGGCTCAGGTGACACTACAGAGACAGGCCGGGCCGAAGGATACTCCTTGAGCTCCCTGGTTATCTCCTCAGTGTTGAATATACCGCTCTTTGCACTCTTTCCTGTGGTCTCGGAAAGGTCGTTGATATAGCGGACAAAGACAGGGTTCAGCTCCAGATCTATGAATATCTCTCCATCCTTTCCGCTCTTGATGGTAAGATCCTGCTTCACGGTGCAGCTGAAAGAGACCAGCAGCACAAGAACCAGAGCCAGAACTCTCAGAAGTCTCATAAACCTAAAACCTGAAGATCCGGTATAGAGGAGAGAATAGGCACAGTCTCAATACTCTTTGCCCCCAATTTAAGGAGCTGGTAGCGGACCATTGCTATAGGCTTCTCCTTGCTGGCAGACTCAAGCTGGATGCAGTACTGGGAGAAGGCCTGACCCTGGATGATGGTAGGCTCCTCTGCAAAAAGGTTGTTGGCCTTCAGGTATTCCTGGATAGCATCGTCGTTGCCAGATGGAACGTTGAAGTAGAGCATCACTTTGTTCTCGGCATTTATAATTCCATACAGGTTGATGAGGAACAGCTTCAAGAGCTCCATCTTAGGAGCTGACTTGCGCATATCCTTTGAAATCCAGATTCCTGTCTCGGAGGAGAATACCCACTCAAGGATCTTAAGGCCGTAGTTACGGAGTGCACTGCCGCTCTGGGTAATCTCAAGGCCGATGTCGGCGCCGCCGTTCTTAAGCTTTGCCTCGGTCTTTCCCCAGGTCTCGTAGATTATAATTCCGCAGTCCTCTTTTGCCGGAGTCTTGTATTTCTGGATAGACCACTTCTGGAATTTCTCCGGAGCACCTATCTTCTTAAGCTTCTCTTGAATCCAGTTGAGAGCCATGTATGGCAGCTCGGTCACTACAGTGATCTGATTCTTCCGCTTGATAAGGTTTGTAAGGAACTCCTCGGTGGTGGACTCGGGGAAGGAGCCGTCCACAATACCCACAAGATTTATGTTGCCCCTGTGGAGAGAAAGGACTTTCTCGGGAGCCAGCTCTATGCCGTAGGCCATCTTCATCTCAAGAATCCGCTCATGCATCCAGTCGTCCCCTGCAATTGCTATATCAAGCTCGTTCAGGGCAAGCTGTGTGCAGAACTCCTGAGGTCTGCCGTCCCATCCGAAAAGGAAATTTACAGATGTAAAGTCGGTAGGGCCGCCTGCATCGTAGCCTTTGGCCGGGAATCCCGCCTTTGCCAGAAGATCCACAAGGTTGCCGCCCCGGGTAGGGTTGGCCAGGGAACCGGCAGGCATGCCGATTATAAGTTTATCTTTAGTATCCATAGTTGTCCTCACTTCTCCACAAATTCAAGGTTGCCGTCTTTTCCGAGCCGCCGGTAATAGCAGGAGGTATGAGCATCGCCGTTTTCCCTCTTTGCATGGCAGGCTCCTTTGCCCATAGGGGTTACCAGAAAAAGGAATGAGTTCTGCTCACAGTTGATCCGGATCTCCTCCACCTTAAGCATATCCCCGGAGGTAAGCCCTTTTTTCCAGAGCTCATTCCTGCTGCGGCTCCAGTAGGTGGCATAGCCGCTGCGCAGAGTCTCCTCAAAAGCTTCTCTGTTGATGAACGAAAGGATAAGAACCTCTTTTGTACGGCAATCCTGTGTCACTACAGGAAGCAGAGTCTTTCCATCCTCACCGAAATTTACCATAAGCTGTGCAGTATACTCTTTCTTCTCCATATACCAACCTCAATTATATTATAACATAAAAAAGCTGCACGGGGAAGTGCAGCTGAAACATGCGAATATGCAATGGGGGATCACATATCCAAAAAGAGGATGAAAAGAAATATTACAGCTTCATTATTACCTTAGAGAGCTCTGTTTTCAAGTTGGGAAAAACCCCATTTTTCAGCTCTATTCGGGATAAAAAAGAATCAGTTGAGGAATCCTATTTCCTTGAAATACCTTATAGCCCCGGGGTGGAATGGAACCGGAACACGGCGCTGGAAATAGACCTGGGCAGTCCTCTCATTATAGCTCGGGAAGAAGATTTTTATATAATCAATGTTCTCAAACCAGGCCTTGGTGACCAAATAGGCAGTTTCATCGTCCATTTTCTCGGAACAGGCTATGAAAGACGAAGAGACAAAAGTTTTCTCGTCCAGTTCTGCATCTGCATTATCGCTCATATCTGCCATGCTCTCGGTGTAGAATACAGGATAAACTGAAAGGAATTCCCGCAGCTTATCCTTTTCCTTGAAAGTGAAAGGGCTTACATTATACTGCCGCATGGGAACTCCCGGGGTTACATTTCTTGCAAATGAATATCTATAACTCATATTGTACCAGATGAAATCCACATAACCTTCTGAAAAAAGACGCTCTCCCTCATCCTGATCAACACGCAGTATCTTGGTGTTGTCGGTGTTGATTCCGTTAAGCTTAAGGAAATAAAGCAGCAGGTCTCCCGATACTGACGGTTCTGTATCCAACGCGATTCTATGCCCTATCAGGTCAGAAATGCTCTTCATGTCCTCGATATGAGTGAACCCGGTGTAGACAGAGGGGAAGATTCCGAAAAGCGCACGTATCCCCTGAGGGGCAGACCAGTAGTTGGGATGACCGTTGAAAGCCATATATCCCTCAGGCCCTGAAAGTACAGCCAGGTCGGCAGAACCATTCACAAGAGATTCTATCTTCTCGTTACCTTTGGTTTTTTCAGACTCATTCACCGAAAGCAGCTTTGTGTTGTAGTTTATTATTCCCTCCAGAACTGTTCCGGCCAGGAAGAACGGTGTGTTCATGTAAGAGGACTTGATGGTGAGCATAGGTTTTGAGATAGCGACATTTGCCTGCTTGCCCCTGCAGGAGAAAAGCAGAAGGCATAGAAGGATGACAAGACAGGTTTTTCTAAACATCGATAAGTCCTATACTTATAGCGTATCGGATAAGCTCGGTCATGTTCTTGCACTTGAGCTTGACCATGATGCTGGCCTTGTGGTTTTCCACTGTTTTTGAGCTTATGAAAAGCTCCTCGGCAATATCCTTGATGGGGACACCGTCAATCAGGAGCTTGAGTATCTGCTGTTCCCGCAACGAAAGCTTGCTGTAAGCCGATTTGTTGTCTTCGGCAATCTCCACATCATTCTTGGTGATAAGGGATTTTATCACCTTGTTGGAGATATAGCTGTCTATATAAATCTCTCCGGCATATACTTTCTCTATGGCATCGGCCAGATTCTCCGGAGAGGATTCTTTAAGGATATACCCTTTCACGCCGCTCTCCACGGCCTCAAGAATATAATCAATCTTGGAATATGCTGTTATTATGATGATCAGCAGGTCGGGCTTTGCTGTCAGAAGCCGCTTCGCCAGAACTAGACCGGAGCTTCCATGGAGTGCTATGTCCAGAAGCAGGATATCAGGATTGCAGTTCATGACCACATCGTATCCCTCATCCACATTGTCGCTCTCCCCTATAACCTTTATCTTCTCATCCCGGCTGATGATAGCCTTGATTCCCTCCCTCATAAGGGCGTGATCTTCGATAATAACTACTTTGATCTCATCAGTCATCTATATCCTCCAATGGGAATGTTATATTAACCACAGTACCCCGTTCCTGCAAGAATTTTATCTTTATAGTTCCTTTCGATATCTTGACCCGTTCCATCACTCCCCGCAGTCCCGAATGAGATTTGCCGTCCGACTTCTCAAGGGCCTGCTCCAGGTTGAAGCCGCCGCCGTTATCCGAAACTTTCAGAAGCAGGCTTGGCCAGGATATGATTATATTTATCTTGACCTCAGTGGCATCGGAATGTTTCTCGATGTTTGTCATAAGCTCCTGGATTATGCGGTAAATATTGAGCTTCAGGGAATTCTTCACCTTCACGCTCTCAAGACCTATGGCAGAGTAATCTGCTTTCCTGCCGGTCTTTATCTCCCAGTTCTTCACATAGTTGGAGACTATCTCGTCCAGATTCTTCTCCAGCTCAGGAGGTCTTATACCATAGGAAATATCCCTCATCTGCTGCAACGCACCTGCCAGCTTGTTGGTCAGGGCCATGATCTGCTCCTGTCCCCTGTCACCCTTGTACTGGTTCACCAGATCCATACAGAGCATCTTGGAATAGACCATGTCCTGGATTACAGTATCGTGGATTTCCAGCACCATGTTCTGCTTCTCAATCTCCCGGTTCTCCATTGATTCTGCCAGAAGCTGCTTATATTCCTGCTCCGCCCGGTGAGTCTTGCTGAAACGGTTGAAAAAGAAGATGAATATAGCTGTGAAAGAAAGATACAGGAATATAAGGCCCAGGAAGACTTTCCACAGAATGTTCAGCTGACGCCGGTGATACCGGTCCATGAAAGAGGAGAGCTCCTTAAGGTCGCTGGAGAACCGGTTTGTATCGTTGGAAAGCCAGAATATCTGGGTCTCGAAGTTACGGTAGCTGTCCTCGTTGCTTACAATCTCCAGCAGGTAGTATTTGACATAGTTCCAGTTCTGCAGCAGGCTTGGCACCTTATCCTTGAATTCGTCGTCTCCAAGGAACATCTGGGCAGTCTCCCCCTCAAGGACTGCAAAGCTTTTGTCCAGCGCCTTTATGTTCATGTTCACATTTGTCTTAAGTTCCGGCTGTTTGCCCGAGGTAAGGAAAATTTCGGCCGCCGACTTGGTCAGAAGCCACTGCTCATAGATACCGCTGCTTTCCACCCGCCGCACCATATTGTCCTGCATCATGTTGAAGAAAGAGGTGGCAATGTACCCCACAAAGCAGAAAAGGAGGACAACTGCGATAACTACAATGATGTAAAGCTGTTTTTCCTTATAAAATCTCCTAAGGTTGATCAAAATGTCCTCTCCTTCTTTTTATTATAACATATTATTCAATAATTGCAAAATGTCTTAACCCTGGCTATATTTAAACTATGGATTCACATGAACTTATGATGAAGGCCGCAGATGCACTGGCAGAAGATGATCTCAAGGAGGCGGAAAGACTTTTCCTGATGGCTTCCGAGACAGACAGTACAAGTTATCTCCCCTTTTACAATCTGGGTGTTCTGGCCTCGGACCAGGAGAGACTGGAAGAGGCACTCTCCTATCTGGAAAAAGCCCTCTCCATCGAAGAGGATGATGCCGATATCCTGACAGCATTAGGAACAGTCCACCTTAAATCCTGCAGGGATTCCGAGGCAGAGAAGCTGTTCCGGAAAGCCCTTGAGCTGGGAGAGAGTGAAGTCCTTTATAACAACCTGGGAACCCTCTTTTTCCGCCGCAAGGATTACAACGAGGCAAAGAGGCTTTTCCGCAAGGCCCTTGAGATAAATCCCGATTATCATGAGGCAAGGGAAAATATTGCTTTGGCCAATTTTTATCTTGCAATGCTGACTTAATTTTTATAGATTAAAACTATGGAAAAATATGAATCTTATGATGCATATATGGCTGCCCTTGAAAAGCGGGGCCAGCTGCCGGAAGGATTCAGGACTGCAGTTCTTCCCCTCTCTTTTTTCCCGGAAGAAAGAAAACTTATAAATCCCCTTCCCATGAATATGTCACTTATTATGCTGGATAAGCCTACCACCCGGTTTGCCGGAGTATTCACCAGCAACAAATGTCCCGGCTCTCCTGTGATCATAGGCAGGGAGCGGCTTAGAGAAAAGCAGATAAGGGGCATACTTATCAACAACAAGATTGCAAACGTGTGCATGAAAAGCGGAATCCAGGATTCCGTAAGCCTGCTGGAAACCTTAGCCAAGACCGCAGGCGGAAAAGCCGAGGAATACTTTCCATGCTCCACCGGTATCATAGGATGGCGGCTTCCTATAAAGGCAATGAAAGCCAAGATTCCTCAGCTTGTCGCATCTCTTGAGGGAGGCACCGGAGTAAAGCTGGCCAAAGGTATAATGACCACAGATGCTTTCCCGAAACTCCGCTCCATAAAGGTGGGCAAAGGCCGCATTGTGGCTGTGGCAAAAGGGGCCGGCATGATAGAGCCCAACATGGCTACCATGCTCTCCTACATACTTACCGACATCACAATGAGCAGGAGCTTCCTGCAGAAATGCCTGAAGCGTATTGCAGACCAGACATATAACTGTATCTCTGTGGACAGCGACCAGAGCACCAGTGACTCTGTGATTCTTCTCAGTTCCGCAGCTAAGCCGGCAGTGGAAGAGAAGGTTTTTGAGGAAGCTCTCCTTAAGCTGTGCACCGAGCTGGCCGAAGACATTGTCCGTAACGCCGAAGGTTCAGGCCATGTCATAAAAGTCAATGTGACAGGAGCTCAGAATAATTCTGTTGCAAAAGCAATAGGCAAGGCTGTCATCAACTCGCCGCTGGTTACTACTGCTGTGTTCGGCAACGATCCTAATGTAGGCCGGCTGGTCTCCAGCGTAGGAGATTTCATGGGAAACCACGGCCTTGATTTCGACAAGGATCAGATGAGCATCTGGCTTGGAAAGGAGCTGGTGTTTGACAAGGGCTCCTTCTGCATCGACAGACGCAAGGAGGAGAAGCTCTCCAAATATATGAAGGAGCGCTCCTTTGACTCAGACCATAAGAGCTATCCCGAGCATAATCTTACTGTGGATGTGCTGTATAAGCTTTCCGAAAAGGGAAAAGGGTGTGCCGAGGTCAAGGGAACAGACCTCTCCTATGCTTATGTAAAGGAAAATGCAGACTACAGATCCTAAGAAGAAAAGCTTTGCCGATATCTTTGCCCAGTGGGAGAAATCCCCAGAGGCAAAAAAGGCAGAAGCCCAGATAAAGAAAGAAAAAGAGTCTCAGGGACAAGCCCAAAGACGTTCAATAAATTACGAAAAAATATCTGCAGATGCTACTGTCGATCTTCACGGGCTTACTGTGGCCGAGGCACAGGCCCAGCTGCAGAACATTTTTATAAAAGCCCACAGGCTGGGATGGAAAAAAGTTCTTATCATACATGGAAAGGGTATTCACTCAAAAGAGGAGCCTAAGCTTAAAAAAGCGGTGATGGATTTTATAGAACATTCAGCCTATGCAGGAAAGCATGGAATTCCCGGAGCTGCTGATGGAGGTTCCGGAGCTGTCTGGGTTGCAATCAAGAAATGATTATTTTTCCCGGAAGATGATTCTTCCTCTGGTCAGGTCGTATGGGGAAAGAGCTATTCTTACCTTGTCGCCTGGAACAATACGGATATAGAATTTTCTCATTTTTCCTGACAGATGTGCCAGAATAATGTGTCCGTTCTTAAGTTCCACCTTGAACATGGTGTTCGGCAGCGCCTCTTTGACAATGCCTTCTATCTCTATCGCTTCTTCCTTTGCCAAATGAATTCCCCTTTTTATATGATATTTGTATTTATATTAAGAATGTTTTTCTTTGTCAACGATTCAAAGCATTCTCGATGTCAGTTTTAATCTTATCTGTGATTTTTCTTGCCGCTATGGGGACAGGCAGATCTGCATAATCTTCAGGGCAGATCTCAGGAAGCGGCTTGAGGGTGTAGATGAATTTCTCCTTAGGGTTATAGGAAAGCATCGGATCATGTTTCCTAAGGCCATACTTGTCTGTTCCGCCGATTGCTACAGGAACCAGGCTGTAGCCGGAGGACAAGGCCATATGGGCAGCCCCCCGCTGGAAATGATGGATTCCGTCTGCCTTGGTGCGGCTTCCTTCCGGGAAAATGATAAGGCTGTTCCCTTCCTGCAGCGATTTGGTGCATTCCCTGGTCAGGTGGTCAAAATCAAGAGAGTTGGAGATATAGAGTGTGTTCACTATTCCGCTTATCACATTATGGTGCCCCAGTGATGCCTTGATTATGCAGTCTGCATTGGGAATCACCGAGAGGAGCATCACAACATCCAGAAGGGATGGATGGTTTGCCACCACTATTTTGCCCGAAAGATGGCTTAAATATTCCTTGTCATCAACTTTAAGCTCAAAGCCTCCTATCAGGGTTCCCAGCCCCACAAAAAATTTCTGGGTATTGCACATTGCCTTCCTGGACCTGCGCTTGAAGGTCTGGCTTGAGCTGGAGAAAAGGCGGATAGTGGGGAATATAACTGTTATAAGAACGATACTTCCCAGGCCGAAAACGAAAAAGAGAAAAAGCTTTACAAAGATGCGGTACCAAAGGATGAGTTTAGACACAGGATGCCTCCGCTTTAAGCTTGCCAATCAAAGCCTCAAGGCTTGAGCAGGGATCTATCGGAATACTGCCTTCCTCTTTTACAGAGGAAAGAACAAAGGCTGCGGCATAGGGCGATATATTGTCCTCCGGCTCTGCCACAGGAACATATTCTTCCGGCAGCTGCTGGTCTGCAAACACCAGAATCACAGATTCTGTCTCTCCGGCCATGACAGGTGCGGCACCGTAGGCCAGCCCTTCCCGGAACATATTCCTTACCGGGTACAAAGCAGTATAGCCCCCCTTCATACCCAGGGCAATGGTAGCCATGGCCGGAGAGGCGTTGAACACTGACAGGGAGAAAGGGGCCGGCAGAATGCCGCCATCCTCTATAAGCATCCTGTCAACCTGCAGCTGCCGGGCCGACTCGCCGCCCAAAGAGACAAAGACCAGCCCGCTTTCAGGAGCAGAATCAAGAACCTGATGCACAACCTCTATGGTCATCCTGGTAAGCTGGCTCAGACGGCGCTTTAAAAGCGGTGAGACATAGTCCAGGGGCGGGGCGGCGGCCTGGTTGTCGGCAGGAGGTGCCCAACAGGCACAGCGGTTTATATACAGTTCCATCAACCTTTCCTGAACTGCAAGAGAGAATAGCTGTTGGAGCCCAGGTTGTGGTGGGCAGTCTCCAGCTTGGCACCGCCGGCTTCTATGGCATTCACCAGCTCCTGATAGCGGTACATCTTGCTGTTGCCGTTGGCCATGCAGGTGAAGTATATGGATGTAGCCTGAAGTGAATATGATGAAGCCTGGAACTTCTGGCAGTCCCAAAGGGGCTCCAATACCAGAATCTTAGTATTATCACCTGCGGCCGATACTACTTTTTTAATAATCTTGGTCACCTGCTTAAGGGAGAAGCAGTCCAGGAACTGGCTCATCCAAACAGCATCATATCCTGCAGGAAGCACTGTGGAGTCGGCCAGGATGTTGCCTTCGCAGGTATCAATCCTATCTGCAAAACCTGCCTTGGCTGCATTCTCTTTTGCCACAGCAGTCTGACCTGGCAGATCCACTATGGTCACCTTGACATCAGGATTATATCTGCAGCAGCAGATGCTCCATTTTGCAGTGTTGCCTCCGATATCAAGAATCTTCTTAGGCTTCTGGGCAAACACTATGGGCAGAGCCTCCGGGAAAGCAATATCGGAATAGAAGTGGTCAAAGGCGAACCAGCTTTTCTTTGCCTGAGGCGGCAATGTGGAAAGGGCTTCGTAGATAGTGGTCCACTGGCCGAACACAGCAAGGCCCTCCGGCTTGCCGTTCTTTACCGATTCTGTAAGCCTGAAGGCTCCCTGATAACAGATATCATTCACAAAGTCCATGTTGACCCTGGTCATATCATCCTCAAGGAGGAACCATCCTGTCTTTGAAAGAAGATAGCGCTCCTCCTTAATATAAGGAACCAGCTTGACCACCCCCATTCCAAGGGCAAACTCTAAAAGCACTTTTGCACCGTAAAGGGAAACACCCGCCTTCTCAGCTGCAGCTTCTGCGGTAAGCCCTGCATCTCCAGAGTCAGAAATACTTTTCAGCATTCCCAGGTTCCGCAGTGCCAGCACAGTCTGGAAAGCCAGAGGTGCAAAGGCAATCTCCTGAGCCTTGGTCTTGGCATCTATGGCCCGCATCTTGTCTGAATAGTAATCTGTCATGATAACCTCTTGAAAATAAGGGATGTATTGATTCCACCGAAAGCAAAGTTGTTGGACATTATATAGTCCACTTCAGTTTCCCGGCCATCACCCATTATGTAATCCAACGGTGCGCAGGCAGGATCCACTTCGGTCAGGTTGATGTTGGGGGCAAGCCATCCTTCCCGCATCATATTGATGGATGCCCAGGCCTCAATGGCGCCGCAGGCACCTAATGTATGACCGATATAATTCTTTAAGGTGCTTACAGGAACTTTGCCGCCGAACACTTCATAGGTGGCATGGCTTTCTGCAATATCGCCGGCATTGGTTGCAGTACCATGAGTATTCACATAGCCTATCCGGTCCGGTGCAAGGCCTGCACTTTCCAGAGCCAGCTCCATGGCCCGGCGCATGGTGCTTTTGTTGGGCTGGGTTATATGGGTTCCGTCAGTGTTTGTCCCGTAGCCCACCATTTCGGCATAGATCTTTGCTCCCCGGCGGAGTGCATGCTCATATTCCTCAAGAATAAGAGTTCCGGCCCCCTCGCCGATCACAAGACCATCCCTGTTCTTATCGTAAGCCTTTGGTGTAAGCTCCGGAGTATCGTTCAAAGTGCTTGTTGAAAAAAGGACATCAAATACACCGGAATCAGCTGCGGAAAGCTCTTCTGCGCCGCCGGCCAGCATAATATCCTGCTGCCCGTTCTTTATATTCTCATAGGCATAGCCTATGGACATGCTGCCTGATGTGCAGGCTGTGTTTGTGGTTATAAGACGGCCTGTGAGGCCATAGAACACACTTATATTTGCGGCGCAGGTCTGGGGCATCATCTTTATGTAGGTGGTGGCACTTATCTTGTTGGTGGTATTGGTTATAAGCATGGAGTAAAAGTCCAGGAGAGAGTCAATGCTTCCTGCCGAGGATCCGTAGGCCACTCCGCACCGGCCCGCCTTAAGCTCAGGGCTCTCGGCAAGACCGGCATCCTTAAGGGCATTGTCTGCACTTGTTATTGCCATAAGGGCAATCCTTCCCATACCTCTGATTTTTTTTCTTGGGAAATCTGGAGGGGTAAAGTCAACGGGGCAGGCAAGCCTGGTGTTCATTCCCTGATACTTTTCCCATTCCGGCATATATTTTATTTTGTTTTTCTTCTGTCTGAGAGCAGCAAAAATATCGCTCCAATCATTTCCCAGGGCAGAGACAACGCTGCCTCCTGTAACCACAACTCTTCTGCTCATAAAAGACCACCGTTCACAGAGATAACCTGCCGTGTTATGTAGGAGGCTTCGTCAGAAAGAAGGAAAATGACAGCAGCTGCCACCTCCTCAGGCTTTCCGAACCTTCCCATAGGAATGGCAGGCAGCACCTTATCCTCGGGAACCTCGCCGATCATATCGGTCTGGATTACCCCGGGAGCCACGCAGTTGACTGTTATGGAACGGCTTGCAAGCTCGGTGGCAAGAGCCTTTGTAGCCCCAATTATTCCCGCCTTGGATGCGCTGTAATTAACCTGTCCTCTGTTTCCCATAAGGCCGGATACAGAGGCGATAGTGACTATGCGCCCTTTCTTTTTGCGGCACATAGGCATCACCAGAGGAGAAAGTACATTGAAAAAGCCGTTTAAGTTGGTGTTGATCACAGAATCCCACTGATCATCGGAAAGAGCTACAAAGGTATTGTCGGAGCAGATTCCTGCGTTGCACACAATACCCCACAGCGGCCCCTGTTCTTCCCAGAGAGCTTCCAGCTTCTTCCTGCAGTCGGCCCGGTCAGAGATATCAAACTGAATAAGGGTGCAGGCACCGCCTGAAGCCTCAATCTCGGCCTTAAGCTCAGATGCAGGTTTACTGCTTCTGTTGTAGTGGGCAACAACCTCATATCCTGCTTTTGCGGCAGCCAAGGCAATGGCCCGGCCTATACCCCGGCCTGCTCCGGTGACAAGCACTTTCTTTCTATCCATAGGAACTCCTTCCTCAATCATATACCTAATTCCTTAAGATCATCAACTTCCATCACAGTCAGCTTGCCGGACGATACCGGTGTATCTCCGATATATGCAGTGCAGCTGAAGGAGAACACCTTGTCCACAATATCCTGCTGGACATCCAGTACTGTTACTGTTGTTCCAGCCTTAAGAACAGGAACTGCTGTCTTGAAATCAGAGACGCTCAGGATCACTCCCACCTTTGGAGGCAGTCCCCGGCGGCGGTTGTCTATGCCGGAAAGGGCAGATATGCTCTGGGCCATATACTCAAAAGTGACATAGGAGGGGATTCCTCCCAAGGTCTCATCATAGAACATGGACTGCTCTGTCACATCCACCTGAGTCGTGATGGAATATTCATCAAAGTCAACATCAACAGCCCTGTCCAGAAGGAACATTCTCCCCTTATGGGGCAGCAGGTTGATAAGCTCATTTTTATCAATCGGTGTCATGGCGTTCTCCAACTATCAGACTCACATTGCAGCCGCCGAAGCCGAAGGTGTTGCTCATGCAGGTGCGGATGCAGCTATATGTTTTTTCTTTCCTGACAAAATTAAGGGCTGGCAGATCATCATCTTTCTCCCCATCCCAGGAGTGGACAGGAAGCCTGCCGTCGCCGGTTTCCAGAACGGAACAGCAGATTGCAAGCTCAAGGGCGCCTGCCGCACCCAGTGTATGGCCGGTTACCGGCTTTGTGGAGCTTACAGGGGGCATTTCCGGCCCAAATATTTCACTGACAGCCCGGCTCTCCATTAAATCGTTCAGCCTGGTTCCTGTTCCGTGGAGGTTTATGTAATCAATATCTTCCGGTTCAAGTCCGGCACCGGCCAGGGCCTTTCTTATTGCCGCCGCCGCTCCGGCTCCGCTTTCCTCCGGTGCAGTCATGTGGCTGGCATCGGAGCTCTCGCCCCAGCCCAGAAGCTGGATACCTGTTTTCCACAGGTCTTCCCTGGTAATGACAAAGAATGCGGCACCGTCTCCCAGAGTTATACCATCACGGTTTCTGCTGAAAGGATTGGCAAGACCTGGGGAAACTGCCTCCAGCGCACCGAAGCCGGCCAGCACCATAACAGAGGCTATATCCACGCCGCCCGCTACTGCTGCATCGCAGAAGCCTGCTTTTATAAGCTGGCAGGCCTTGACCATGGCACTGGCGCTGGAGGCACAGGCTGTGGCACAGACAGAGGCAAAGCCGGTGAGCCCCAGCTTCTTCTGTATGTAATCAGCAGGAGCCGCCGCCTTCTGAAGCGAGAATGAGTAATCCGCGGGGAAAGATCCTGTCTTGAAGAACTGCTTGTGGGCAGGGAGAGAATAAAAGGTGCCGTTGTCACAGGAGCCTGCAAACACTCCTACCCGGTCTGCCCCATATCTGCCTTTGACAAGTTCCACGGCATCCTGGATCTGAGAAATGGAATCATCCATGAGGGCTTCCATGGTCAGGTCTGACTTATGCCAGGGCTTTCCTGCCAGGACTGCGTCATGCAGTATTTCAAGGCCGCTGCCGGCACAGCATATTACTCCTGGAGCCGATAGGTAAATAGCCATCAGTTTCCCTCCAGAATATCGTAGCTGTACTCTCTAAGCAGATTCTGAAGCTTTGTGCGGTTCTTCTCCCGCTCCACCTGTATTACAAGCTTATCTTTATCCCATATCTGGCGGATCTCTTTCCCTCCATGCCCAGACACCTCAAAACGGAGACCGATTGCCTCAAGGCTTTCGGCAAGAATTTCCTTCCTGCAGTAGCAGAACTGGAAGTCTGCCATCATATATTCAAACTTTGCTCCCGGAGGGGTAAAATGGGAATTGGCCACAAGGGAATCGCCAGTATATACCAGATCTCCCACGCTGCCGCCCATCTGGTTGAAAAAGGTGATTGAAACCTGCTCTTCATCGCTTTTGATATAAGCTCCGAAAATATGCACCTTGCCCTGGAAATATCCGGTTATATTCTGAAACCGGTCCATATTTTCCTCAAAAGCTGAGGGGGGAAGAAGCTGATACTGTGTCTCATTTGTCACATACACAGAATATCTGGCGGCAGACTCCTGCTTTGTCACACAGGAGAGGAGAAGGACAGAGAGGACAAAGGCTGTCAGAATCTTCAAGGCAGATTTCATAATATACTATAATAACAAGTAATTGACTTCCTTTCCAGTAAAAAAAGCTATATACTTGCATTGATGGAAAGCAGACTGGGAATTTTATCAGCAGAATCTCACATCTACAAAGAACAGCATGCAAAAGGGCTTGAGCTTCTGGCCCTTATGGAAGAAGACTTCCTGGGCAGACACCCATCCCGGATCACAACACCGGCAGGAAGGCCTGAATATGCTGATTGCCCCATAGACTTCAACATCTCTCATACAAAGAACCTGGTGATCTGCACCATGGCAGGAGGGGGCACGGGGTGCGATATAGAGCTTGCCTCCAGGAAAGTCAACCTTGCTGTGGCAGAGAAGTTTTTTCATCAGGAGGAGAAAGATTATCTGGCCGGGGCGCAGACCCAGGAGGAGAGCAGAAAACGGTTCCTGACCCTGTGGGTCCTTAAAGAGGCTCATATAAAACTGCTGGGCACCACCATAGGTGCAGTAAAGGAGACTCCCTCTTTTTCCATTGATGGGAACAGTATTCTCTGCCGGACAGACAGCGGCATCTATTATTCTTTATACGAAGGTGGCGGGTATGTAATGGCCGCTGCCTTTGAAAGAAAAGAAGATAGAGACAGCTTGATCATCAGAAAATATGACGAAGCCCCTGATTTTACATTAACTGCGGTTAATTAAACAGGAAAGAATATAAGCCAAAGCCAACCCCACACACACTGTAAGGCCGAACACATGGGCAGGGACAAAGCTGCTCAGGGCCAATGCCCCGAAAGAGATTTCTGTAGTTATGAAAGAGAGAAGTGTGGCTTTTCCTGTTTTTTTCTCAAGCCCATATACCAGGTAATCGAGGCCAAGACCGAATATAAGGACAATGCCGGAACAGGCAAAGAGATCAACTCCGCCGCCTGCAGCAGATACAAAAGCTAAAGAGCCCAGAATGACAGCCACAGGAACCAGGGCTGTCTTCAAAGCCTTCTTTCTGTAGACCGCAAATAGAATTGGGAACACCAGCAGATAGGAAGCAAGGATGAAGCAGAGAGCTATCTTGGTAAGATGGTCCAGCTCCTTCTCTATGTCCTTTATTTTAGACATGAAGAAAACATGTTCACCGTCGGCAAGATTCTTAAGGGCCCCGCTGTCCTTCACCTGCAGAGGAAACACCACTGAATAGTATGCATCGCCTATTTTTCCCAGATAAAGAGTATCGATGTTCTCCTTCATAAAGGAGGGCACATCTTTCAGGGTAACGATTCTGCCCGCATTATTCCGGTAATCCTGCTCAAACTGTCCGGCCGCAGCGCTCCCGAATCCCAAGGCTTTAAGCTGCGCCTGGGAGCGCTGGAGAAGCAGCTCTGCCGCTTTATAACTCCTTGCCTGGCGCGCCATAGATGGGACATAAGAGGTTATGGCGGCATATCCCCCTAAAGCGCCATCCTTTTTTTCTTCTTCCAGAGCGGCAGCAAGCTGCTCCTCCCGGGCCAGCAGTTCCTGCGGCCCGCGGCCGGAGACTATGAAGTATTCACCGGAGCTGCCCAGGCTTAGAACGGCAGAAGCCTTCTTTTCCCACTCCAGAAGCTGTCCTGACATGGTATACATTCCCCTGATATTGTTCTTGATCCTGATACCGGAAACAGCAGGTGCAACAAAGCAGATTGCCAGAATCAGGATACCTGCGGTGCGTACAAGATGACCCCCCGGAACAGGCAGTCTCCTGTCATTCTGATGCAGGTCAAATCTGCGGGGAAGGGACAGTGCCGGGTACAGAAGACGTACTATCAGATAAGAGCACAATAATCCTGCCGCAGAGAACAGAGCAATCTGCCGGAGCAGCGGGAAAGGGGCCAGCATAAGAAGAGACCAGCTCACCTCTGTAGAAATGCAGTTGACGGTAAGGCTTCTGAATATATGTTCCCGGTTTACAAAATAGTGGATTGAATAATCTATGCTCACTCCTATGAGGGTGGTGCCGAACACCAGCGCCAATGCATTTATCTGTCCATAGAAAATCATCACCACCGACAGCCCGAAAAGAAGCGATACTGCAATATTAGCCAAGGAGATAAACATCGGGAAAAGAGAACGGAACGCAAAGAGAAGGATGGCTGCCACAAGAGCCAGGGAAATTCCTGTGATCCAGGATATTTCTTTCATTGCTTTGGAAGAGCTTTCGTAGCTATGGAAAGGGACTCCGGAGCAGATATAGGAAACCCCAGGCCACTCCTGCTCTAAGACCTTTATCCGATCATAGACATTCCCGATTCCATTCTTCTTCGAGAATGAAAGAGCTTTTTCTGTAACTGCGCCTCGGATCATCACATACCATTTTCCATCAGATTCGGCAGCCAGACATCCCTCTTTCATGAACATATTCCCAGTATTCCGGGATGCATATTTCTTGATATTTTTTTCTGTCAGGATAAAAGGATCTTTATCAAGCCTGCTTAAATCGGCAAAAGAGAAGGGGCTGTAGACCTGAGCCAGGGCAGATTTTGCCACAGAATCTGCTTTCCCGGACTCAAGGAGGGAAAGGGTCTCCTCATCTATAAGCTGATACCTGTGCTCAAAAAGAAAATTCTTAAGCTCTTCAAAAGAAGCTGAATCCTGATACAATGTCAGACTTCTGAACACATCGGAATCCTTAAATGCATCATAGAAAGCTTCGGCCCCTTTTTCTGCAGATTCAAAATCACTGCTTTCTGCAAAGATATAAACTGATGAAGAGGTGTTATGGGATATTTTTTTCTCCACATCAGACAAGTCGCTGTATTCAGGGAAAAGAGAGAAAAAACTGGTATCTATCTGCACCCCGCGGCACAGTGCGGCGGCAAAAACAGCCACCAGCAGGAGGAGAAAAAAGGTTCTGTTATTGGGCCAGCCTCTGTTCTTCATCTGAAGTCAGTTTCTCCGGAAAAGATTTGTTGTTGAAGTTGTAGTTCACCCAGTTGCCCCCGGTCTCAATAACCGAGACTGAATCTATGGAGTCTCCCACCGCAAGTGTGATTTTAAGGAACATCATTGAAAGAAGAGGATCCTTGGGAACAAGTTCCACCACATCCTTCGGACCGCCGGTCACAGAGACCTGGAAGTTATCCCTAAGCACCTGTACATCATTTGAGAAAACAGAATGAATTATCTTTGCAATATTCTTGAACATTGCATTCTCCTTGCCATCCATGACAGCCACCACATTCCCGGAAAGGGTCTGCACCAGCTTATCCTCGGTCACCACCATGGAAGAGGGGAATGGCTCGGCAATCTCAAAGATAACCCCTTTATCAGCAGCCATTACAAAATTACCCCTGGATATCAGGCTTCGGTTTGCCACCTTGATATACTGTTCCTGGGTAAATTCTCCCTTGGTCACGGGATGGGCAGAGATCCGCTTATAGACATCCTCCAGCTGATCCGCCCACAGGCAGGAAAAGGAGAATAAAAAAATAAAAGCAATAAAAATTTTTTTCATAAAAGAGCTTCAACCTTTTTGACAAAACAGTCAGGGCATAGGAAGGAGGTTGTCATTGTCTTCATGTTCAGTGCCATCTGTATGCTCTCTCCCTTGGTGACAAGCTCGCCCGACTCCTTGTCATAGATGAAATAATCTATCTTGATCCGGTTCTCGTATTCGGCAAGTACAGCCTTAATAACTGCAGTCTGCCTGAACATAAGCGGTTTTATATACTTGAGCTTGACAGATGCCACAGGAAAAGCGTAACCGCTGGCCTTCATCTCGTTGTAGCCGTAGCCTATCTTGTCCAGAAGGGCACACCGCCCCAGCTCCATGTATTTTACATAGTTGCCGTGCCAGACCACCCCCATGGAATCCACATCATAGAACTCCACCCTAAATTCAACCGATGCCTCGATACTCATAGATCACCTTTTTCCCAGTATTCATAAAAATTATACCATTGAAGCGGATATTTGTTACAATATTTCTCAAGACAGAGGACAAATTCTTCTGCCATCTGCCGTATCTGATTCTTCTTTTCTCCCCTGCTTCCGGAAAACTCCACTCTGGACTTATGTATGTGCATATTGTACTCGGCCGATACAGAAAGAGCTTTCTGCCGGGCAGCAAAAACAAAGTAGGCAGGGCAGTCCAGAAGGGATGCAATGATGAACGGCCCCTGAGGGAACTGGGCTTCTGCCCCTAAGAAATCAATGTCAAAATTACGGGCGGGTGTCCCGGCCGAGGAGCGGTCTCCTGCTATGACCACAATGCCTCCCTTTACCACATGTTCCTGAAGCATAAGTATAGTATCAGGCCCTATATCGAATGCGCTTATTATGTTGACCATGGAGCTGCTGTTGGCATCCTCTATCATCCGGTTGAATCCTGCAGTAATCTCAAAATCCACAATGGAGACCACAGGCACTTTCCTGGAGACTCCTATCTCACCATACTCGGCTATGGCTCTGAGCATCTCCATATTCCCCAGATGAGAGCAGATCAGGAGAGCCCCTTTTCCGGCCTCCAGCTCTTTCCAGATTTCAGTAATGTCATCCTGCTGGAAATGTATCTTGCCGAACTTTATCTTGCCGGCCCAGGATTCCACTTTCTCTATGATTGTGATGGAAAACGCAAGGAACAGAGGAAGGGTGTAAGGTTTCCGGTCAGGCCTGACTCTCTTGAGATAATTCACAATTGCCTTACGCTCAGGACCCGAGATAAGCCAGAAGAAAAAGCCTACGGGTATGGCGAATATACGTACAATAATACCTGGAAAAATTCTTATGCAAAAAAGGGTGATGGCCCTCATCCAGCCCTTTCCCTTCTCATGCTGATTTGACCAGTGCTCTTTCTCAGCCATTGCGCTTCCTCATGGCAAGCAGCTTCGGAAGCCGGACAAGCATTCCGAAGAAAAGGGAGGTATGAACCATACTTATCTCAATGTTGTCATGCACCATCCGGAAGTTGGAGATTCCTCCCTCCGGGTAAGTCACCTTGACGGGACTTGAGATTACAGGGACACCGGACCAGTAGAGCTTCACCAGAATATCGATATCAAAGCCCATCCGGGGAAAAGAGAGACTGTTCTTGATCTTAAGTGTGGATTCCACGGGGTAGACCCGGAAGCCGCACATGCCATCCTTTAAGTCATGGCTTAATGTTTCAATCACCAGCATTGTGTTGGTGATCTTGCGCCCTGTCAGGCGGTTCTTAGGCACTGTCGCGTCATATTCCGGATAGCCGCAGATAAGGGCTTCAGGGTGCTCCTTTGAAAGCTCAAAGAAATGTTCTGCCCGGTTTATGTCATGCTGGCCGTCCGCATCAATCTGGAGCACATGGGTCAGCCCCAGGTTTGCCGCCATCTCTATGCCGGTCATCACCGCAGCTCCCTTTCCCCGGTTCTCGGGCAGGGTCAGCAGCGTCACATCATCAGGATACTTTTTTTCTATCTTTGCCAGGGCTGCCTTTGTCTTGAGGTAGCTGCCGTCATCCACCAGGATCACCGGAATATGACGCTCGGCGAAAAAAGCCACAATTGGCTCTGCTGTGCTGCCGTGGTTGTAGACCGGGATTACCGCCCCCTGCTTTATTCCGCTCACAGGGTCTCCTTTGAAAAGAAAGTGCCTCTGGAATATTCCCTGCCTGATTCATCGCAGTAATTGAACTGGAACTTGTTGCCATCGCAAGTTATAATCAGTGTCATCAGGGCATCTGGCATAACAGGGTGTGAGAATTTAATACGCTTGGTCTCCACCAGGGGAATCTCTGTCTTGAAGTACTGCTCTGCAACTTTGACTGCAATATGGAACTGAGCCACGGCCGGCAGAAACTTCTGTTCCGGGAAATGGCCGTCGTAGAAATCGCAGTCCTCCGGTGCCGCAAAAGTCACAGCAACCTTGTTCTCCTCCTGCTCCTTGATGGCAAAAGAGATGCCGTGGATATCATCTATCTTTTTCTCAAACAGAGCCTTTATATCATCCTTCTTGCGCTTTCCCATGGCATTCTGAGGAATCGCATCCAGATAGCGCCATTTGCGGGGCAGCACCACAGCTTCGAAGAAGCCGGCCAGATAATTTCTGAAGTACTGGTTCATATCAAACTTCTCCTTGCCGGCAAAATATTTTTCTCCCTCCGGGGAAAGCACTACAGCAGCCGCCAGATACTGCCTCCGGTCAGCCATTGCAATTACGCAGCTGTCCTTTACATATGGGTTCTGGTTAAGACGGTTCTCCACCTCGGTCACAGAGATACGCTTCTCCTCAATCTTCACGATAGAGTCGGAACGCCCTTTAAGAAGGAAACGGCCGTCAGGAAAAATCTCCACCAGGTCGGCAGTCTCAAAGCCGGCCGGATCGCTTATATATGGGGAGCGGATAATCAGACATCCATCTGCATTCTGAGAAATCTCGGCGTTATCAAAGGGTGTCCACTCAAGGCCGTTCTTGGACTGCCGGTATGCAATGCCGGAGGTCTCGGTGCTTCCATACACCTCTATAGGCCAGAAGCCCATTATCTGGTCTGTCTTCTTTGCCACATCCGGGGTAAGCACGCCGCCTGAGGTGAATATGACAGGACTCTTGAGACCGAAGGATTCAGTCTCATCCTCCACGGTCCTCTTGAGGAATGCAGGGACTGCAATAATCATATATGAGGTATCAGTAAGACTCTTGAACTCAGCCGGTACAGTTATACGGTTCCTGCGGAACGGAATTCCGGCGGCAAAGGGGAGCATGACAGAGAAGAGCAGTCCGTAGATATGGTGCTGGTTTACACAGGAGCAAACTATGCGCTTATAGAAATCATCACCCCACTTGGACATGATGAATGCATTGTCAAGCTCGAACTCTTTCATCCGCTGGAGCACTGCCTTCGGATGTCCGGTGCTGCCTGATGTATACATATGAATCTTAGTCTCAGCTCCGTCGATGGCAGGAAATTCCTCTATAGAGTCTGAACTCTGTTCCAGTATGCTTGCTATGTCTGTGGAGTCCGGCGCATGCTGGTCTGTAAGGAAGCCTATACCTGGAAGCCGTATCTCCTTGATGAACTCAGGTGTTATGTTTGCAGTCAGCAGAATCTCTTTCCTGCACTGAAGAAGGGAGACGAAAGTCACATAGAAACAGTAGCAGTCCTCACAGTTGAGAATCCACTTATCCACCTGCCGGGAGGCGAGAAAATGCCTCATCTTGGTGCAGTCCAAGGCAAAATCTCTCCAGGTCTTGAAAACTCCGTCAGAATATCTTCCCTGATAGCAGACTATGGAATCCATGTCCCTGGAATTCAGCCTGACCTGTGTCAGCGGTATAAACTCCCCTTTCATGTTCTTCTGCACAATTTTACGCACAATATACTCTCCTGCAAATAAAAGTCCCATGAGGATGTAGGCTATACATCCGTTATATAATGCCCAGAACCGGTAGGAATCTCCGGACACCGACATAAGGGCTATACTGCCGTTCACAATAAAAAAACAGCACCATACCAGAGTAACATTCCGGCAGTATGCTGCAATCTTTTTTCTATAAGGGCTTATGGCAATGCTCTTGTCCTTGAGCGTGGCAAACCGGTATACCATGCTGGGCCCCGCAAACAGGGTATGCCCGAAGAGCACCAGGAAGAACAGGTTCACAAGCGCAGGGTAGAAAGTCAGGATCCTGGCAGAACGGGTTATAATGGCAATAATACCGCCGCATACCAGAAATCCGATGCACAGCACCGCCTTTGTTCTCTTATGGGTCCAGGCCACTTATTTTGCCTTTGATGCCTCGTACAGAATATCAACCACATCCCCCACTGTGCGAACTTTCCTGAAGGAATCGGGGTTGATCTTGGCAGGAAGGAACTGCTTCATCTTAACTATGATGTCCACCGCATCTATGCTGTCCAGGTCCAGGTCATCTGCCACCAGAGCATCCATAGTTATCTTTGACTCATCCAGCTCAAACTCGCTGATGAAAATCTCTTTCAGTTTCTCAAAGATTTCCTCTTTAGTCATTTTGTCTCTCCATTCTTCTGAGCTGAAATATATGATGCAAGTGCGTCAACTGATGCAAAATGCTTTCTGTTGTCACTGCTCTCTGCAGAAAATGAGATGCCGAACTTTTTCTTAAGGGCAATTCCCAGCTCCAGCGCATCTATGGAATCAAGTCCCAGCCCTGCTCCGAAAAGAGGCTCGGAGTCCACAATGTTCTCAGGCTTGATATCCTCAAGTTCCAGGGATGAGATAATGATTTTCTTAATCTCAAGCTTCAATTCGTCCATTTCCATGGTTAAATCTCCAATTATCTTTTTTCGTATATTTTCAATTCAAATCCGGTATGAGGCTCGGTGGCCACAACCTTCCAGACATCATCCTTGATTTCGGGGAAATAGGTGTCTCCCTCAAATTCGCCATCCACAAGGGAAATGTAAAGACGGTCTGCTTTCTCTATCATCTGATGATATATACTTGCACCGCCTATGATGAATATACGGCCAGAGCCTTCCTGTGCCGCTGCAATGGCATGATCCAGGTCGGGGAAATAATCCACACCGGAAACTTTCTCGCTGTCCTTTATGCTCTTTGATACTACAATGTTCCGCCGGTTGGGAAGAGGTCTTCCGATAGAGTCAAAAGTCTTCCGTCCCATTATTACAATGTTGCCTGTGGTGTGGGCCTTGAACAGTTTCAGATCCTCAGACAGGTGCCAGGGAAGCTTTCCAGCCTTGCCTATTACACGGCTTTTGGTCATTGCCACAATGACATTTATCTCTTTCATGGTCAGACAGCAACTCCAAACTTAATAAAGCCCTGAGGCTCGTAACCGATAAGCTCAATATCATCTGGAGTCAACTGGTTGAAAGGCTTATCAGCAATCTTTACGGTCGGCAGCTTGCCGGGGGTACGGGTCAGCTGCTCCTTAAGGCCGTCGATATGGTTCTCGTAGATATGGGCATCAATCAGGGTATGGGCAAACTCGCCTACCTCAAAGCCGGTCTCCTTGGCCAGCATCATAGTAAGAAGTGCGTAACATGCGATGTTGAAAGGAACACCCAGAGCAATGTCGGCAGAACGCTGGGTAAGATGGCAGTTCAGTTTGCCTCCTGTGACATTGAAGCAGAAGCTGTAGTGGCATGGGGGCAGCAGACTCTCTGCCGCATTGGCCGGATGCCAGGCACTTACCACCAGCCTGCGCAGGGATGGTGATTCCGGGTTTTTCTTGATTTCTTTAAGAGAGTCGATAATGTACTGAATCTGGTCAAAAGTCTTCTGACCTGTCACCGGGTCTGTGGTAACCCACTTTGTGGCCCACTTCTCACCGGGAAGACCCTGCTCAGGCACCGGGAATCTCCGCCAGAACCGGCCGTAGGCTGTCTCCAGGTGTCCTTCCTCGTCAGCCCAGGCATCCCAGATCTTGGTATGCTGGCGAAGGTTGCGGATATGCTCCTCCCCGGAAAGGTACCAGAAAAGCTCCTGGAGCATGGATTTGAAATAAACCTTCTTTGTAGTCAGCAGCGGATATCCCTCTGCCAGGTTGACTTTATAGAAAACTCCAAAGCAGCTTAAGGTGGCCACTCCGGTCCGGTTCACCTTCCGCTGGCCGTTCTCCAGCACATATTTAACTAAATCAAGATATTGTTTCATAATTATTTTATTATATATGGGTAATAGGTTTTTCGCAATAGCAGAAACTTTTTTGCCAAATTCTGTTTTTTGAGGTATAATATAAATATGCAGGCAATTCAGGCAACCAATCTGGCAATGGGCCAGAACCAGAATATGACTCTCGGAATGAAGCTTGCACCTCAGATGCGGCTTATGATGAGATACCTTGCCATGCCTGTGCTGGAACTCCGGGATGAGATTAAGAACAAGATGGATGAGAACCCAGCCCTGGAAGAGACAAACAGCCCGGAAATCCTTCTCAGCAGCCTGGAAGAAAAACACCCAAAGGACGATATTCCCACCGACTGGGACGAGGAGGGAGCCGACCGGAAACAGAAGTTCCTGGAGAACACCCTTACCCAGAAGGAGTCCCTGCAGGATCATTTATTGATGCAGCTGGGGATGCAGAAAAACATTGACAAAGCCATAACAGACGTAGCTGAGATACTTGTTCAAAATTTGAACAATGATGGTTTTCTGGAACTTCCGCTCAAAGAGGCAGTGCCTGATGCTGATGATGAAACCCTTCAGAAGGCGGCAAGCCTGGTGCAGATGCTGGATCCCCAGGGAACCTGTGTCGCGGATTATAAAGAATCCCTGGCAGTGCAGGCCTCTCTGCAGGATGCTCCGGAGAACACCGAGAAAGTAATAACAGAACACCTGGAAGAGCTGGAGAAGGAGCAGTATAAAAAAATTGCCAATACCCTGCACATCACAGAAAAAGAGGTGGTGGAGATCAGGGATTTCATCAAGACTCTGAATCCATTCCCCGGAAGAGCATACGCCATTGTGCCAGACCAGTCTGTGATTCCATCCTTTACAATAACAGCAAAGAATGGGGAGCTTGAGGTATATATGAATGACCTGGCAGTACCTGAGCTTCAGATCAGCCCAAGCTTCAAGGAGCTGGATGAATCCCCCGATGCAGATGCAGAGTCAAAAAAATTCGTCCATGACAAAGTGCAGGATGCCCAGAGTTTCATAAGTATGCTTGATATGCGCAAGGAGACCTTGAACAAGGCAGCCGAGGCCATAATCAAGTGTCAGAAGGAGTTCTTCCTTAAAGGACCGAAATATCTTAAGCCCCTTACACAGCGGGAATTCGCAAAGATCATCAAGGTCAGCGAGTCCACCGTATCCAGGATTGCAAACTCAAAATATGTACAGACTGACTGGGGCTTCTATTCCTTCAGCTATTTCTTCCCCTCCCAGGGAGAAAGCGTGCTGGAAATCATAAAAGAGATTATAGAGACAAATAAAGAAAAACACCTTTCCGACCAGCAGATATCAGACATGCTCAAGGAAAGGGGAATAAACATGGCCAGACGTACAGTTTCAAAATATAAATCATTAATCAGGAGGCAAGTATGAATTTTGAAATCAGAGGAATCCATTATGAAGTTTCTGACAAGACCAGAGAGCAGATTGAGAAGAAGTTCAAACGTCTTGCGACTGCCGAGGACACACTGACATTCCTGGAAATCACTGTCGAGCGGGCAAACGGCATGTACACCCTTAAGAGCAACTTTGCATTCAAATGGGGTGGCGATGCTTATATCGAGACCACAAACGGGGATCTCTATGACGCCATCGACCAGCTGACAGAAAAGGTAAAGACAAAGATTGTGAAAGAGAAAGAGAAGATGCAGGAAAAATCCATCTGATTTCCAACTCTTCCCTTTTGTTCTTACATAGTATAAAATAGTTCTGGTATGAAGAATTTTACTGTCCTGGATCTGCTTGATCTGGACCTGAAGGAAAATGATGCTCTCTCGCTTAAATGCGTTGCAGGCCGTCAGGGGCTGGGGAACGAGATAACTGTCTCTTTCCTGGACAGGCCGGGTCTGGCCCTGGTGGGGTTCTTTGACAACTTCACCTATCAGCGTATCCAGATCTTCGGAATCAGAGAGTCCAACTTCATAGAAAAGATGGAGAAAGAGCAGAACTTCGATTTCCAGAACATAGAAAAATTCTTTTCATACCAGATTCCATGCTGTATTTTCTCCACCGGGCTCCAGCCTGGCGAGAAGATAAAAGCAATAGCATCCAAAGCCAACTGCCCGCTTCTGGTGACACCTCTTTCCACCACCGAGCTTACACGGCGGCTGGCCCGCATCCTGGGTGCTGTATTTGCTCCCAAGCAGCTTATCTACGGCGATCTGGTGGAGGTGTACGGAGTCGGTATCCTTATCCAGGGAAAGAGCGGCGTAGGAAAAAGCGAGACAGCCCTTGAGCTTATAGAGCGGGGACATCGCCTTATTGCCGACGATGTGGTGGAGGTCCGGAACCTCTATGGCAACAGCCTGGTGGGCAGGGGCGGCAACCAGCAGCTGGCACACCATATGGAGATCCGGGGGCTGGGAATCATAAATATCTCCCACCTGTACGGAATCGGTGCAGTACGGGACCAGAAGGAGATCCAGCTGGTTGTGAACCTGGAGGAATGGGATAACGATAAGGAGTACAACAGGCTGGGAACCGACGAGAACACCACTGAGATTCTGGGCGTGCAGATTCCGTCCCTCACCATACCGGTAAAGCCAGGAAGGAACATTCCTATCATCATAGAGACCGGGGCGATGAACGAGAGGCTCAAGAGCATGGGCTACTTCTCGGCAAAAGAGTTTAACCGGAGGACTATTCAGTGGCTGGAGGCCAAGAATATCTCCTCATTCTATAACAATGAACATAAATTCGGCGAGGAATAAATATGATCACTAAACAAGTCGTAATTGGAAACAGGGCAGGAATTCATGCAAGACCTGCTGCAATGATTGTCAAAGTTGCCAACAAGTTCAAATCCGACATCACACTGTCAAAGGATGACGATGAGATCAATGCAAAGTCCATTATGGGCATAATCACCCTTGCCGCCACATACCAAACTGTTCTTACCTTAAAAGCCGACGGGCCCGATGAAGCCGAGGCTGTAGAGGCTATCAGCAAGATCTTCGAGAACAAATTTGAAGAAGAATGATCAAGGCAAGCTATCTCCTTACCGGCCCTGAGCTGGGAGAGAAAAAAGCATACATAGATTCAATCCGCACAGAAATAAAAAACAAGTATGGAGATGAAATAGAGGAATACACATTCTATCCATACGATTCCAATATGAACGATGCCATAGGGGCAGCCCAGAGCCTGGGCATGTTCTCCAACTTCAAGCTTATTTTCATAAACGATACAGCTGAACTCAAGAAAAAGGATGTGGAGCTTTTCCTGGATTATCTGAAGAAGCCTTCCGAAGATGCTGTGCTTATCTTTACCGACAGCGGAATGAAGGTAGATGCCAAGCTTAAGAAAGCGGTGGGGGAAGAGAAAATTTTCTGGGAGCTTAAGGAGCCCCAGATGAGGAGCTATATCCAGAACTATTTCCGCAGGTTGGGAACTCCCATCGATTCTGATGCCGCCGCCTTCATTGCAGGAAATTGCGATGCCAATACACTTTCTGTCAAGAACGAGTGCGACAAGTTGGCTCTGTTCTTCGACGGAAAGGAGCCCATAACCCTGGAAGCAATTGAGGAGATGCTTTTCAACGGAAAAGAAGAGAATGTATTCACCCTCTACGACCAACTTCTTACCGGTACCCTTGAGAAAGCTACAGAGATTGCAAAGAACCTGATGATGTCATCAGACGGTGCACCGATACAGCTGTTGGGCGGCCTTATATGGCAGCTGCGGCGGTTACTCGGAGTGCGCTCTATGATGGATCAGGGGGCATCCTCCTACGAGGCCTGTGTCAAGAACGGCGTCACCACCAAGCGGGGACAGGCAAACCACACCGCAGGGGCCCAGCGCTATACCACTGCCGAACTGGAGAAAATAATGGCCACCTGCGCCCGATACGACGAGCTCTTCAGAAGCGTCCGCACCGAGATGCAGGAGACCCTGTTCCCTCTCTTCCTCTACGAAGTCATGGTGAAGAAAGGGCAAATCTGACAAAAATTTCGCAGTTAGGCTACTTAATCCCCTTTGTAGGCTTCAAAACCACAACATACATAATATATTGTGGATCTTCGGCTGGATAGAAAGCAAGCGAAGAGACAACATTCTCATCCTTGTGCTCCATAACTGCATATTCATCCATATCCGATGGTTTTTCTCTATCCAAAGAGGCAAACATTTTATCTGCCACTTCCGGCGAAACCACCTCCACCTCATTGTCACCCATAATACCATGGTTTGCAAAGACAGTAGCAGCCTTTACCATCTGCTGAGCAGTCACAAGCGGAAAATCTGTAAACCCAAACTGATTTATAACATATTGCAAGGCCTTGTCGGAATCTCTCAGCGCATCCGGGAGGAACATAATTGCGCTATCCATAAAAACATCAAACACAGGGCCTGGTTCATAGAGATAGGCCGAAGTCCGGTCCACCTCAGTCTCCGGAAGGTCTACTGAAGCCAAAATCTCGCCAGTCTTGGCATCGGCCAAAAGCGACATCATACCATCACGCGGTTCAAAATGCTCCAAGAGTTTCTCTGCATCATTCCTAAAATCATCCAAGAGTGACTGTTCCCGGGATTCTTTGAGCATTGTCTTGCAGGAGATGAGGGAGAGAACGATTAGTAAAAGAGACAGGTATTTAGTGAGTTTCATCATGAGTTCCTTGCTATTATTTTACCAAACGGTATAACGTCCTTTTATAAATATTCTTACTATTAAGGTATTCAATTATTTCAACTTGTCCACCTTTATAAGGGTGTGGATCCATGGGGTGATATAGATATAATCCTGGATAAAAATATACTGCCGTATCACACCCACGCTGCTTCATTAAACTTTCTACGCTACTATCAACATGAGGAATATATTCAACATAATTTTTATCAAAATCAATTACATACCCCATATTTTCAACCCATTTTGGAATAAACAAATCATAAATATCTTTTGCCTTCCCCCTATGATATGAAATAGTATCATAAAGCCAAAAACAATCGGAATCACCCTGCCTAAGTGCATAACCCATTTGTTCCCTAAAGGAATCAGCAAGTGTTCGACCAGAATCGGGGTCTTCTTTTTTAGTAAAAGTATTAAATGATTTTCCATTTAAAGTTGTTGGTTCTGTATAATGCCAGGTATCCATGGGTGAACCAGGTAGTGCAAAAATATTAGCAGTGATTAATAATAATAAAAAAACTATCTTTCTCATATTTATACCCTCTATACCTTATAATCATTATTTGATGATAATACTTTCATTATATTTTGCTGCCGTTCATTATTCTCTTTATATGCTTTCACGGCATTACAAAAATAAACATTCTTCCCATTTAAATCTTTGGTTCCAAAAATAAAGATTAATATATATTTAATTTTTCTTTTGATTTTTTTTGGAGCTTTACTCCAAAGATGCATTAACACAATAATCGCTGCGCTAATTGCTGTAATTGTTTCAGCTATTAACTTTAGAGTTGATAGAAATGTCATACAAAAGCCCTATTGGAAATCATATTCAGTATATCGCCTAGTATTTTTTTGTACCCTATCAAACCCAGCATAATAAAAAAGAGATCTAAAGAATTCTGTATCAGGACCACAAAGTTCCCTTAATTCCTGATATACACCAAAATAATGCCGGTAGAGTTCAGCATATTGTCGAACATCATAAATTCCTTGGTATGTATCATGTAAATATTCACCAGCGAGATACATTGCCTCGGCAAACCCCATCATATAATTATTTAAATTACACATGGCTCGCCCATCTTTTTCCTGTATAAAATGATTCAACATAAAAACAAGAGAGTTCCACTCTTCATTGTTCATTCGGATAATACGCGCTGAAAATTGTCTGTTTGTTTCTTGCCCAAATAGTGAAATCGTAATAAAAATGAAAATAATAATAGAGAATTTTTTCATACTAATGCTGTTCATTTTATTCAAATGTTTTGAACCTACGGATTTGAGGCTCAAATATAATATAACCAGTCGATATATTATTTCCCTCGCTATCAGTCAATCCTGCAGAACCACCAGCAAATACATAATCAACAATATAAACTTCCTTATTATTTTTTATTTCACCTGGACCTGCATTAGCTCCATACTCATTTACAAAACCGGTATCTTGTCTAAGCCTTGCTCTATCATTGTAGCTGTCAATAGCCCTAACCCATGACAATTGAACTTGATTTGGCTGCTGTTTGGCTATTCTAGCTTCAATTTCTTTTATTAAAGCCTCAATCTTGCTTGGACAAGCCAATTCCCTATACATATAATCATTGTTGTTCTCTGTCCATACTTCGGCTATTATCATTTTTCCACCACGTATCTCGTGCCAGAAACCACAACTGAATCCGTTTGTCTGCATATAATCAGCCAGTTCACCCAAATCTCCAGCAGAATACTTATCTTGGAATACTCCTTGCTTATTTACTGGTTTAAGTGAGGTAAAATCCTTTCTGTCTGAACTAGAGAAGTTATTTATTGGATTCTGGAAAAGATCCATCATATCATTGATTACATACCAGCTGTAATAATGGCCATCCTTAAGGGATTTAAACATATATAAATCCGTTATTGTACCATTTGGCATAACACAACTTGTCGCTTCACCATCTGGTGTTTTGACATTGCTTGCATTTGGCAAGGTAGTGCAGGACATAAGGACAAAAATGACCAACATAATTGACAACGGTTTAACAAGCTTCATTTGTATCTCCAAATATATTTCAAAAGATTTATCGGTTATTCTAATGCAAAAAGGGATAATTTTCAATTCTTTTAGGATGTTATATTACTCCTCCAAATATCTTGGCACAGCCTCGGCAGCCTCGCGGATATCCTTGGTCTGCAGCGTGGTCCTGAACTTGTTTGCAAACCGGTGGGACTCATCCCGCACATTCTGTAATATCTTCAGCGCCTCGGAGGTACGGGGCAGCACTATTGGATCCTTCTCTCCGGGCAAATAGATCTCCTCGTTCTTCTCCGCGAGGCCTGCCACCGGGATGTGGCTCATATCCAGGGCCTTGAGTATATGCACCGCCACATTCAGCTGCCCCTTGCCTCCGTCCACCAGAATCAGGTCAGGCTCCGGCAGCTGGTCGTTCTGCACCCGGGCATACCGCCGGGCTATTACTTCCCGCATGGACTGGTAGTCGTCTATCTCTCCGCTCTCCAAAGTCTTTATATGGAAAGTGCGGTACTGTGACTTGTCAGGCTTCCCGTTGAAGAAGGAGACCATAGAGGCCACAGTATGGGTCCCGGCGGTATGGGATATATCGAAGCCCTCGATGCGGCGAGGCACCTCCGGAAGCCGGAGTATCTTCTTAAGATCTTCGAGGGCCTCCTTCAGGTTCAGGGCCCTGTTCTTCTTGTACAGCTCCATGCGGCAGTTCTCGCTGGCCATTTTGATTATCGCCACATCCCGGGGCGTTTCAGGCATTGCTATCGGTATATCAGGGAAGTTGATCTCTGCAAAATACTGCTTCAAGTTCTCGGTGTCAGGCAGAACGTTTGTGAAAATCTCTCCAGGGAGAGCAGAAAGGCCCATAGAGACACTTTTGAAGGCAGAATAGTATTGGACAAAGAACTGGGTAGCTGCTTCGTCCACAGAGGCCACCTCGGAGATGAACACCGACTTTCCGCTCAACTTACCGCCTCTCATCTGCAGCACTACAAATGCGGTGTAGACACCGTCACTCTCCGATGCTATGTAGTCCCGGCTCTCCTGGCTGAAGTCCTGCACCTTCTGCTCTGTCACCAGCTCAGTCACGGCTGTGATGAAGTCACGGCATTCGGCAGCTTTCTCGTAGTCCATCTTCTGGGAATACTCTTTCATCTGCCTCTTCAGTTCTGCCACCAAGGTCTTGGTATTGCCGGCCAGCAGGGTCTTCACCTTACGGATATATGAACTGTATTCTTTTTTATCAGCCTTGCCGCAGCAGGGGGCCAGACAGCTTCCGATATGGTAGTAGAGGCATGGTGTCTTCTTGGGCTTGAGCTGCCCTTTGCATTTGCGAAGAGGAAATTTCTTCTTAACCAGCTCAAGATATTTCTCCAGCACTTCCACACTTGGATATGGGCCGAAGTAAGATGCACCGTCCTCATAAATATAACGTGTCTTGAATACAGCAGGGAACTCCTCATTTGTGATCTTGATGACAGGATAAGTCTTTCCATCCTTCAGGTTGATGTTGTACTTGGGCATGTACTTCTTGATCAGGTTGTTCTCGAGAACCAGCGCCTCGTACTCAGTCTTGGTGATGATGTATTCGATGTCTTCTATCTTGCTTACAAGATGTGTGGTCTTGATATCTTTGCTGCCTGAGAAGTAGGAGGAAACACGGCGAAGCAGGTTCTTGGCCTTGCCCACATATATGACCTTGCCGGCATTGCGCATAATGTATACGCCTGGAGACTGAGGAGCATATTCCAGAAAGGAGACCCGCTTCATACTCTAATAATAATAAAAAAGCCCCTGCATTTCTACAGGGGCCGACAATAAACATCAATCAGATGTCAATTATTTTTTCTTAGCTGGTGCTTTTTTAGCTGGAGCTTTCTTTGCAGCTACTTTCTTAGCTGGTGCAGCTTTTTTTGCTGGAGCTTTCTTTGCTGGTGCAGCAGCCTTCTGGTCTACTGGAACCTTGCATCCGCAAGCCTTCAGGGCAGCCTTGAGCTCTTTCATAGCAGCCTTTACGTCTGCCGGTGTGTTAGCTCCCAGGTTGCAGAGTCTGAATGTCGGCAGGTTTCCGATCTTTCCAGGATAGATTGTGATTCCCTCTTTGAACAGGTAGTCATGAACTTTCTTGAAGTTGAACTTCTTGTCCTCCGGGTACTTGATGGCGATTACGAGACCTGTTGTGATAGCTGGATCCAGGAGTTCCTCGAGGCCCATCTTTGCAGCTTCTTCTCTGATGATCTTTGTGATGTCCATGAATCTCTTGTACTTAGCCTTCTCACCCTCAGCGAAGTGCTCTTTAAGAGCCTGCTGCATTGAGTAGATGATCTGTACAGGAGGTGTGAAGTTCATCTCGCCGTGCTCCTTGAAGTAGCTGTACTGTCTCCACAGGTTGCAGTAGTAGCTTCTTGGCTTGTAGTTCTTCAGCTTCTCGATCTCAGATACTTTTCCGATGAGGAATGAGCATCCTGTGAATGCGTTGATACCTTTCTGGCTGGAAGCCATGCAGAAGTCGATGTTGTCCTTGTATACATCGATCGGGATGATTCCAAGTGTTGATGTGGTGTCGGAGATGAAGATCTTGCCATACTTGTGAGCGATTGCACCAACCTCTCTGATCGGGTTGCAGAGACCTGTTCCTGTCTCCTGGTGTGCCATGTAAACAGC